>Ga0209700_106519_pt1 | contig 17927 bp, 7 predicted proteins | sample SiratroredBW_FD_187528 | JGI IMG/M metagenome (GOLD analysis project Ga0209700, IMG submission 187528) | Root nodule microbial communities of legume samples collected from California, USA - Siratro red BW (SPAdes) (version 2) | ecosystem: Host-associated > Plants > Roots > Nodule | place: USA...
ATAGATATATATCTGTCAGATATCTATGTGTATAGATATATATCTGTCAGATATCTATGTGTATAGATATATATCTGTCAGATATCTATGTGTATAGATATCTATCTGTCAGATATCTATGTATAGATATCTATTTGTCAGATATCTATGTGTATAGATATCTATCTGTCAGATATCTATGTGTATAGATATCTATCTGTTAGATATCTATCTGTTAGATATCTATGTGTATAGATATTTCTCTATTAGATATCTATGTGTACAGATATCTATCTGTTAGATATCTATGTGTATAGATATCTATCTGTTCAATATCTATGTGTATAGATATCTATGTGTAAGATATCTACGTGTATAGATATCTATCTGTTAGATATCTATTTATAGATATCTATTTATAGATATCTATCTGTTAGATATCTATGTGTTTAGATATCTATCTGTTCAATATCTATGTGTATAGATATCTATCTGTAAGATATCTATGTGTATAGATATCTATCCGTTAGATATCTATTTATAGATATCTATCTGTTAGATATGTATTTACAGATATCTATCTGTCAGATATCTATGTGTATAGATATCTATCTGTCAGATATCTATGTGTATAGATATCTATCTGTCAGATATCTATGTCTATAGATATCTATCTGTTAGATATATATGTGTATAGATATCTATCTGTTAGATATATATGTGTATACATAGCTATCTGTTAGATATCTATTTGGACATCTATAAATAGATATCTATCTGTTAGATATCTATTTATAGATATCTATCTGTTAGATATCTATGTGTTTAGATATCTATCTGTTCAATATCTATGTGTATAGATATCTATCCGTTAGATATCTATTTATAGATATCTATCTGTTAGATATGTATTTATAGATATCTATCTGTGAGATATCTATGTGTATAGATATCTATGTTTATAGATATCTATCTGTCAGATATCTATGTGTATAGTTATCTATCTGTCAGATATCTATGTGTATAGATATCTATATGTAAGATATCTATGTGTATACATAGCTATCTGTTAGATATCTATTTGGACATCTATAAATAGATATCTATCTGTTAGATATCTATGTATAGAGATCTACCTGTTAGATAGCTATGTATAGATATCTATCTGTTAGATACCTATGTATAGATATCTATCTGTTAGATACCTATGTATAGATATCTATCTGCTAGATATCTATCTGTTAGATATCTATGTGTATAGATATCTATCTGTCGGATATCTATTTGTATAGATATCTATCTGTTAGATATGTATGTGTATAGATATCTATCTGTTAGATATCTATAAATATCTATATACATATTTTACCCTATTATAACATATTTTACCCTAAATCCTAAACCCTAAACCCTAAACCCTAAACCCTAAACAGATAGATATCTATACACATAGATATCAAACAGAGAGATATCTATTTATAAATATCTAACAGATAGATATCTATACACGTAGATATCTAACAGAGAGATATCTGTAAATAGATATCTAACACATAGATATCTATACACATAGATATGTTACAGATAGATATCTATACACATAGATATCCAACAGAGAGATATCTACACACATAGATATCTAACAGATAGATATCTATAAATAGATATCTAACAGATAGATATCTATAAATAGATATCTAACAGATAGATATCTGTGAACGTAGAAATCTAACAGAGAGATATCTATAAATAGATATCTAACAAATAGATATCTATACACGTAGATATCTAACAGAGAGATATCTATAAATAGATATCTAACAGATAGATATCTATACACATAGATATGTAACAGATAGATATATATATACATAGATATCTAACAGATAGATATCTATACATAGCTATCTAAGAGATAGATATCTATACAAATAGATATCTAACAGATAGATATCTATAAATAGATATCTAACAGATAGATATCTATAAATAGATATCTAACAGATAGATATCTATACGTAGATATCTAACAGATAAATATCTATACACATAGATATCTAACAGAGAGATATCTATTTATAGATATCTAATAGATAGATATCTATACACGTAGATATCTAACAGAGAGATATCTGTAAATAGATATCTAACTGATAGATATCTATACACATAGATATCTGACAGATAGATATCTATACACATAGATATCTATACACATGGAGTTTATGAAGAATTTTTTATTTCAAATGTCTATATTTTTTAGAAAAATATTCCATAATTTTTCAAAATTCTTTGATAAAATCACTAATCCATAAAATATTAAAATTTCAAGAATTTTTTGACAAGTACAGATAAACGAAATCGAAAATAAAATGTCAAAAATAATAAAAAAATAAAAAACAAATAGGAAACCGCGAAATTTGGAAAAAAAAAATATTTCACACATCTATATTTTTTTTAAAAGAACTTTTAGAAATTTTCAGATTTCGTTGATAAAATCCCTAATCCTTCCAATAAAACACTACCAAAAATTCTATAATTTTTTGACAAGTTTGGATAGGTGAAATAGAAAAAAAAATGCAAAAAAAGCTAAAAAAATAAAAACAAATAGTAAACAATGGAATTTTGTTGAAAATTTGGATTTCACATATCTTAATTTTTTTTTTGAAAAAAAAACCATAGTTTTGCATAATTTTTTGATAAAATCTCAGATTTATACAATAAAACAACACAATAATTTTAAGAATTTTTTGAAAACCATAGACAGGTAAAATAAAAAAAAATTGTCAAAAAATACTAAAATAATTAAAAGCAAATAGTAAAAGTTGGAATTCTGAAAATATTTTGTTTTTAAAATATCTATTTTTCTCAATCAAAATTCAAGAATTTTCCAGAATTCTCAGATAAAATCTATAATCCGTATAATAAAGCACTACAAAAATGTTTAGAATTTTTGGTCAAGTTTGGATAGGTGAAATAGGAAAAAAAGTCGTCCAAAATGCTAAAAAAACAAAAACAAATAGTAAAGGATGGAATTTATTAAGAATTTTGGATTTTAAATGTCTATATTTTTAAGAAAGATATTCCATGATTTTCCAAAATTCTTTGATCAAATCACTAATCCATAAAATAAAAAAATATTAAAGTTCCTAGAATTTTTTGACAAGTACAAGTAGACGAAATTGAAAATAACATGTCAAAAATAATAAAAAATAAAAAATAAATAGTAAACCGAGGAATTTTGAAAAAATAATATTTCACACATCTATATTTTTTTTAAAAGAACTTTTAGAAATTTCCAGAATTCGTTGATAAAATCTCTAATCCTTCCAATAAAACACTACAAAATATTCCATAATTTTTTGACAAGTTTGGATAGGTGAAATAGCGAAAAATGCTAAAAAATTAAAAAAGAGATAGTAAACAATGGAATTTTGTTGAAATTTTGGATTTCACATATCTCAATTTTTTTGTGAAAAAAAAACCATAGTTTTGTACAATTTTTTGATAAAATCTCGGATACATACAATAAAACAACACAATAATTTTAAGATTTTTTTGAAAACCATAGAGAAGTAAAATGAAAAAAAAGTTGTCAAAAATACTAAAAAAATTAAAAGCAAATAGTAAAACGATGGAATTCTGAAAATGTTTTGTTTTTAAAATAGCTCTATTTTTCTCAATCAAAATTTACGATTTTCCAGAATTCTCTGATAAAATCTATAATTCATATAATAAAGCACCACAAAAATGTTTAGAATGTTTGGACAAGTTTGGATAGGTGAAATAGGAAAAAAAGTCGTCCAAAATGCTATAAAAACAAAAACAAATAGTAAACGATGGAATTTATGAAGAATTTTGGATTTCAAATGTCTATATATTTTAGAAAAATATTCCATGACTTTCCAAAATTCTTTGATAAAATCTCTAATCGATAAAATAAAAAATATTAAAATTTTGAGAATTTTTTTACAAGTATAGATAGAAAAAATTGAAAATAAAATGTCAAAAATAATAAAAAAATAAAAAAACAAATAGTAACCCGCAAAATTCTGAAAAAAAATTATTTTACATATCTATATTTTTTTTTAAAACAATACAAAAAATTCCATAATTCTTGGACAAGTTTGGATAGGTGAAACAGAAAACAAAATGCCAAAAATGCTAAACAAATAAAATCGAAATAGTAAACGATGGAATTTTGTTGAAATTTTGGATTTCAAATATCTCAATTTTTTTTGAAAAAAAAAACAATAGTTTTGCAAAATTTTTTGATAAAATCTCGGATCTATACAATAAAATAACACAAAAATTTTAAATTTTTTTGAAAACCATAGACAGTTAAACTAGAAAAAAAGATGTTAAAAATACTAAAAAATTAAAAAAAGCAAATAGTAAACGATGGAATTCTAAAAAAGTTTTGTATTTAAAGTATCTCTATTTTTTTTAATAAAAATTGAAGAATTTTCCAAAATTCTCTGATAAAATCTATAATCCGTACAACAAAGAACACAAAAATGTTTAGAATTTTTTGACAAGTTTGGATAAGTGAAATAGGAAAAAAAGATTACGAAAATGCTAAATAAATATGAAAAAAAAAATAGTTAACAATGGATATTATGATGAATTTTGGATTTCAAATGTCTATATTTTTTAGAAATATATTCCATGATTTTCCAAAATTCTTTGATAAAATCTCTAATCCATAAAATGAAAAAACATAAAAATTTGTATAATTTTTTGACAAGTACCGATAGATGAAATTGAAAATAAAATTTTAAAAATAATAATAAAATAAAAAAACAAATAGTAAACCACAGAATTTAGAAAAAAATTATTTCACATATCTATATTTTTTTAAAAGAACTTTGAGAATTTTCCAGAAATCGTTGGTAAAATCTCTAACCCTTCCAATAAAACACTTCAAAAAATTCCATAAATTTTGGACAAGTCTAGATAGGTGAAATAGAAAACCAAATGCTAAAAATGTTAAAAAAATAAAAACAAAATAGAAAACGATGGAATTTTGTTGAATTTTGGATTTCAAATATCTCAATTTTTTTTTGAAAAAAAAAAACCATAGTTTTGCAGAATTTTTTGATAAAATTTCGGATCCATACAATACAACAACACAAAAATTTTAATATTTTTTTGAAAAGCATACAGGTAAAATAGAAAAAAAAAGATGTCAAAGATACTAAAAAATTAAAAAAGAAAATAGTAAACAATGGAATTCAAAAAAAGTTTTGTATTTAAAGTATCTCTATTTTTTTAATAAAAATTCAAGAATTTTTCGGATTTCTCCGAGAAAATCTATAATCCGTACAATAAAGCACCACAAAAATGTTTAGAATTTTTTGACAAGTTTGGATAGGTGAAATAGGAAAAAAAGAATACCAAAATGCTAAAAAGAAAAAGGCAAATTGTAAACGATGGAATTTATGATGAATTTTAGATTTGAAATGTCTATATTTTTTAGAAAAATGTTCCATGATTTTCCAAAATTGTTTGATAAAATCTCTTATGCATAAAATGAAAGAAAATAAAAAGTTCTATAATTTTTTGACAAGTATAAATAGACAAAATTGAAAATAAAATTTCAAAAATAATAATAAAATAAAAAACAAATAGTAAATCATAGATTTTTGCGAAAAAAAAAATTATTTCACATATCTATTTTTTTTAAGAGAACTTTTAGAATTTTCCAGAAATTGTTGGTAAAATCTCTAACCCTTCTAATAAAACACTACAAAAAATTTCATAATTTTTGGATAGGTTTGGATTGGTGAAATAAAAAACAAAATGCCAAAAATGCTAAAAAACTAAAAACGAAATAGTAAACAATGGAATTTTGTTGAAATTTTGGATTTGAAATATCTCAATCTTTTTTGAAAAAAAAAACCATAGTTTTGCAGAATTTTTTGATAAAATCTTGGATCCATACAATAAAACAACACAAAAATTTTAATATTTTTTTAAAAACCATAGACAAGTAAAATAGAAAAAAATGATGTCAGAAATACTAAAAAAATAAAAAAGCAAATAGTAAACGATGGATTTCTAAAAAAGTTTTGTATTTAAAGTATCTCTTTTTTTTAATAAAAAATTCAAGAATTTTTCAGAATTCTCTGAGAAAATCTATAATCCGTACAATAAAGCACCATGAAAATGTTTAGAATTTTTTGACAAGTTTGGATAGGTAAAATAGGAAAAAAGGAATACCAAAATGCTAAAAAAAACAAATAGTAAACGATAGAATTTATGATGAATTTTGGATTTCAAATGTCTATATTTTTTAGAAAACTATTCCATGATTTTCCAAAATTGTTTGATAAAATATCTAATCCATAAAATAAAAAAACATAAAAATTTCTAGGATTTTATGACAAGTACAGATATACGAAATTGAAAATAAAATGTCAAAAATAATAAAAAAACATAAAAAAACAAATAGTAAATCGAAGAATTTTGAAAACAAAAATTATTTCACATATCAATATTTTTTTTAAAAGAACTTTTAGAAATTTTCAGAAATCATTGGTAAAATCTCTAACCATTCCAATAAAACAGTACAAAAAATTTCATAACTTTTGGACAAGTTTGGATAGGTGAAATAGAAAACAAAATGCCAAAAATTGTAAAAAAATAAAAAAGAAATAGTAAACGATGGAATTTAGTTGAAATTTTGAATTTCAAATATCTCAATCTTTTTTGAAAAAAAAAACCATAGTTTTGTAGAATTTTTTGATAAAATCTCGGATCCATACAATAAAACAACAAAAAAACCTTACACTTTTTTTGAAAACCATAGATAGGTAAAATAGAAAAAAAAAGATGTCAAAAACACTAAAAAATTCAAAAAAAAAAATACGAAACGATGGAATTTTGTTGAAATTTTAGATTTCAAATATCTTAATGTTTTGATAAAATCTCAGATCCATATAATAAAATAACACAAAAATTTTACAATTTTTTTGAAAACCATAGATAGGTAAAATTGAAAAAAAAAGATGTCAAAAATACTAAAAAAATTAAAAAAAGCAAATAGTAAACGATGGAATTCTAAAAAAGTTTTGTATTTAAAATATCTCTATTTTTTTTTATTAAAAATTCAAGAATTTTTCAAAATTCTCTGATAAAATCTATAATCCATACAATAAAGCACCACAAAAATGTTTAGAATTTTTTGACAAGTTTGGATAGGAGAAATAGGAAAAAAAGATTACCAAAATGCTAAAAATATAAGAAAAACAAATAGTAAATGATGAAATTTATGAAGAATTTTTTATTTCAAATGTCTATATTTTTTAGAAAAATATTCCATGATTTTCCAAAATTCTTTGATAAAATCTCTAATCCATAAAATAAAAAAACATAAAAATTCCTATAATTTTTTGACAAGTACAGATAGACGAAATTGAAAATAAAAATGTTAAAAATAATAAAAAATAAAAAAATAAATAGTAAACCACAGAATTTTGAAAACAAATTTATTTCACATTTCAATATTTTTTTAAAAAGAACTTGAAGAATTTTCCAGAAAACATTTGTAAAATCTCTAAGCCTTCTAATAAAACACTACAAAAAATTTCATAATTTTTGGACAAGTTTGGATAGGTGAAATAGAATACACAATGCCAAAAATTTTAAAAACATAAAAAAGAAATAGTAAACGATAGTATTTTGTTGAAATTTTGGATTTCAAATATCTCAATTTTCTTTGAAAAAAGAAACTATAGTTTTGGAGAATTTTTTGATAAAATCTCGGATCCATACAATACAACAACACAAAAATTTTAAATTTTTTTTGAAAACCAAAGACAATTAAAAAAGAAAAAAAAAAGATGTCAAAAATGCTAAAAAATTAAAAAAAAAGAAAATTGTAAACGAAGGAATTCTTAAAATGTTTTGTATTTAAAATATCTCTATTTTTTTAATAAATATTCAAGAATTTTTCAGAATTTTCTGATAAAATCTATAATCCGTACAATAAAGTATCACAGAAATGTTTAGAATTTTTTGACAAGTTTGGTTAGGTGGAATAGGAAAAAAAAATTACCAAAATGCTAAAAAAAAGAAGAAAAACAAACAGTAAACGATGGAATTTTTGAAGACTTTTCTATTTCAAATGTATATATTTTTTAGAAAAATATTCCATGATTTTCCAAAATTCTTTGATAAAATCTCTAATACATAAAATATAAAAATATAAAAATTTCTAGTATTTTTTGACAAGTACAAATAGACGAAATTGAAAATAATATGTCTAAAATAATAAAAAAATAAAAAATCAAATAGTAAACTGTAGAATTTTGAAAAAAAAAATTATTTCACATATCAATATTTTTTTTAAAAGAACTTTTAGAATTTTCTAGAAATCATTGATAAAATCTCTAACTCTTTAAATAAAACACTACAAAAAATTCCATAATTTTTGGAAAAGTTTGCATAGGTGAAATAGAAAACAAAATGCCAAAAATTCTAAAAAAATAAAAAAAAAATAGTAAACGATGGAATTTTGTTGAAATTTTGGATTTCAAATATCTCAATATTTTTTTGAAAAAAGAAACTATAGTTTTGGAGAATTTTTTGATAAAATCTCGGATCCATACAATACAACAACACAAAAATTTTAATTTTTTTTTAAAAACCATAGACAGGTAAAATGGAATAAAAATGATGTCAAAAATACTAAACAATTAAAACAGCAAATAGTAAACGATGGAATTCTAAAAAAGTTTTGTATTTAAAATATCTCTATTTTTTTTAATAAAAATTGAAGAATTTTTCAGAATTCTCTAATAAAATCTATAATTCGTACAATGAAGCACCACAATAATGTTTATAATTTTTTGACAAGATTGGATAGGTGAAATAGGAAAAAAAAGATTACTAAAATGCTAAAAAATAAGAAAAGCAAATAGTAAATGATAGAATTTATGAAGAATTTTTTATTTCAAATGTCTAAATTGTGTCGAAAAATATTCCAGGATTTTCTAAAATTCTTTGATAAAATCTCTAATCCATAAAATAAAAGAATACAAAATTTTCTAGTATTTTTTGACAAGTACAAATAGACGAAATAGAAAACAAAATGTCAAAAATAATAAAAAATAAAAAAAACAAATAATAAACCGTAGAATTTTGAAAAATTATTATTTCACATATCAATATTTTTTTTTTAAAGAACTTTTAGAATTTTCCAGAAATCATTGGTAAAATCTCTAACTCTTCCAATAAAACACTACAAAAAATTCCATAATTTTTGGAAAAGTTTGCATAGGCAAAATAGAAAACAAAATGCCAAAAATTCTAAAAAAATAAAAAAAAATAGTAAACGATGGAATTTTGTTGAAATTTTGGATTTCAACTATCACAATTTTTTTTTGAAAAAAAACTATAGTTTTGCAGATACAATACAACTATATCCATACAATACAACAATACAAAAAATTTAAATTTTTTTTGAAAGCCATAGACAGGTAAAATTGAAAAAAAGATGACAAAAAGACTTAAAAATTAAAAAAGCAAATAGTAAACGATAGAATTCAAAAAAGTTTTGTATTTAAAATATCTCTATTTTTTTTAATAAAAATTCAAGAATTTTTCAGAATTTTTTGATAAAATCTATAATACGTACAATAATGCACCACAAAAATGTTTAGAATTTTTTGACAAGTTTTGGATAGGTGAAATAGGAAAAAAAGATTACCAAAATGCTAAAAAAATAAGAAAAACAAACAGTAAACGATGAAATTTATGAAGAATTTTAGATTTCAAATGTCTATACTTTTTAGAAAAATATTCCATGATTTTCCAAAAATCTTTGATAAAATCTCTAATCCATAAAATAAAATAATATAAAATTTTTTATAATTTTTTGACAAGTACAGATAGAAGAAATTGAAAATAAAATGTCAAAAATAATAATAAAAAAACAAATAGTACGCCCTAGAATTTTGAAAAATTATTATTTCACATATCAATATTTTTTTTAAAAGAACTTTTAGAATTTTCCAGAAATCATTGGTAAAATCTCTAACTCTTCCAATAAAACACTACAAAAAAATCCATAATTTTTGGAAAAGTTTGCATAGGCAAAATAGAAAACAAAATGCCAAAAATTCTAAAAAAATAAAAAAGAAATAGTAAACGATGGAATTTTGTTGAAATTTTGGATTTCAAATATCACAATTTTTTTTTGAAAAAAAAACTATAGTTTTGCAGAATTTTTTGATAAAATCTCTGTTCCATACAATACAACAATACAAAAAATTTAAATTTTTTTTGAAAGCCATAAACAGGTAAAATAGAAAAAAAAAAGATGTCAAAAATACTAAAAAATTAAAAAAGCAAATAGTAACCGATGGAATTCTGAAAATGTTTTGAATTTAAAGTATCTCTATTTTTTTTAATAAACATTTAAGAATTTTCCATAATTCTCTTATAAAATCTATAACCCGTACAATAAAGCACCACGAAAATGTTTAAAATTTTTCACAAGTTTGGATAGGTGAAATAGGAAAAAAAGAATACCAAAATGATAAAAAAAAACAAATAGTAAACAATGGAATTTATGAAGATTTTTGGATTCAAATGTCTATATTTTTTAGAAAAATATTCCATCATTTTCCAAAATTATTTGATATAATCTCTAATCCATAAAATAAAAAAACATAAAAATTTTTATAATTTTTTGACAAGTACATATAGAGGAAATTGAAAATAAAACGTCAAAAATAATAATAAAAAAACAAATAGTAAACCGTAGAATTTTGAAAAAAAAAGTTATTTCACATATCAATATTTTTGTAAAAGAACTTTTAGAATTTTCCAGAAATCATTGGTAAAATCGCTAACCCTTCCAATAAAGCACTACAAAAAATTCTATAATTTTTGGAAAAGTTTGCATAGGTGAAATAGAAAACAAAATGCCAAAAATTCTAAAAAAATTAAAAAAGAAATTGTAAACGATGAAATTTTGTTGAAATTCTGGATTTCAAATATCTCAATTTTTTTTGAAAAAAAAACCATAGTTTTGCATAATTTTTTTAATAAAATCTCGGATCTATACAATACAACAACACAAAAATTTTAAATTTTTTTTTGAAAACCATAGACAGGTAAAATTGAATAAAAAAGATGTCAAAAATACTAAAAAATTAAAACAACAAATAGTAAACGATGGAATTCTAAAAAAGTTTTGTATTTAAAATATCTATATTTTTTTAAATTAAAATTGAAGAATTTTTCAGAATTCTCTAATAAAATCTATAATCTGTACAATAAAGAACCACAAAAATGTTTAGAATTTTTTGACAAGTTTGGATGGTGAAATAAGAAAAAAAAGATTACCAAAATGCTAAAAAAATAAGAAAAACAAATAGTAAACGATGAAATTTATGAAGAATTTTTTATTTCAAATGTCTATATTTTATAGAAAAAAATTCCACGATTTTCCAAAATTATTTGATAAAATCTCTAATCCATAAAATAAAAAATATAAAAATTTCTAGAATTTTTTGAAAAGTACAGATAGACGAAATTTAAAATAAAATGTCAAAAATAAAAAAAATAAAAAAAACAAATAGTAAATCGTAGAATTTTGAAAAAAAAAATTATTTCACATATCAATAATTTTTTTTAAAAGAAATTTTAGAATTTTCCATAAATCATTGGTAAAATCTCTAACCCTTCCAATAAAACACTACCAAAAATTCCATAATTTTTAGAAAAGTTTGCACAGGTAAAATAGAAAACAAAATGCCAAAAATTCTAAAAAAATAAAAAAAGAAATTGTAAACGATGAAATTTTGTTGAAATTCTGGATTTCAAATCTCTCAATTTTTTTGAAAAAAACCATAGTTTTGCATAATTTTTTTTTTAATAAAATCTCGAATCCATACAATACAATAACACAAAAATTTTAATTTTTTTTGAAAACCATAGATAGGTAAAATAGAAAAAAAAGATGTCAAAAATACTAAAAAATTAAAAAAGCAAATAGTAAACGATGAAATTCTAAAAATGTTTTGTATTTAAAGTATCTAGTTTTTTTAATTAAAATATTTCACATATCAATATTTTGTTTAAAAGAACTTTTAGAATTTTCCAGAAATCGTTGGTAAAATCTCAACCCTTCCAATAAAAGACTACAAAAAATTCCATAATTTTTGGACAAGTTTGGATAGGTGAAATAGAAAACAAAATGCCAAAAATGCTAAAAAACTAAAAACGAAATAGTAAACGATGAAATTTTGTTTTTCAAATCAATTTTTTTTCAAAAAAAAAACTATAGTTTTGCAGAATTTTTTGATAAAATCTCGGATCCATACAATAAAACAACACAAAAATTTTAATTTTTTTTTGAAAATCACAGACAGGTCAAATAGAAAAAAAAAGATGTCAAAAATACTGAAAAAATTAAAAAGGCAAATAGTAAACGATGGAATTTTGAAAATGTTTTGTATTTAAAGTATCTCTATTTTTTTTAACAAAAATTCAAGAATTTTCCAGAATTTTGTGATAAAATCTATAATCCATACAATAAATCACCAGAAAAATGTTTAGAATTTTTTGACAAGTTTGGATAGGTGAAATAGGAAAAAAAGATTACCAAAATGCTGGAAAAATAAAATAAAAAAAACAAATTGTAAACGATGGAATTTTAGAAGAATTTTGGATTTCAAATGTCTATATTTTTTAGACAAATATTCCATGATTTTCCAAAATTCTTTGACAAAATCTCTAATCCATAAAATAAAAGAACATAAAAATATCTAGAATTTTTTCACAAGAACATATAGACGAAATTGAAAATAAAATGTCAAAAATAATAAAAAAATAAATTTTTTTTGAAAACAAAACCATAGTTTTGCAGAATTTTTTGATAAAATCTCGGATCCATACAATAAAACAACACAAAAATTTTAGGAATTTTTCGAAAACCAGAGATAGGTAAAATAGAAAAAAAGATGTCAAAATTTTTTTTGAGAATTCTCTGATAAAATCAATAATTCGTATAACAAAGCACCACAAAAGTATTTAGAATTTTTTGACAAGTTTGATTAGGTGAAGTAGGAAAAAAAGACGTCAAAAATGCTAATAAAAAAAGTAAATAGTAAATAACGGAATTTGTGAATAATTTTGGATTTCAAATATCAATATTTTTTAGAAAAACATTCCATGATTTTCCAAAAATCTTTGACAAAATCTCTAATCTATTAAATAAAAGAACATAAAAATTTCCAGAATTTTTTGAAAAGTGGCACATAAACGAAATTGAAAAGAAAATGTCAAAAATAATAAAAAAACAAAAAAACAAATAGTAAACCGCAGAGAATTTAAAAAAAAAAATTCACATATCTATATTTTTGTAAAAGAACTTTTAGAAATTTCCAGAATTCGTTGATCAAATCTCTAATCCTTCGAATAAAACACTACAAAAAATTCCCTAATTTTTTGACAAGTTTGGATAGGTCAAATAGAAAAAAAAATGCCAAAAATGCTGAAAAAATAAAATAGAAATGGTAAATGATGGAATTTTATTGAAATTCTGGATTTCAAATATCTCATTTTTTTTTTGAAAAAACGACTTTAATTTTGGAGAATTATTTGATAAAATATCGTTTCCATTCAATAAAGCAACACAAAAAATTTTAAGAATTCTTTGAAAACCATAGACAGGTAAAATTGAAAAAAAGATGTCAAAAATACTAAAAAATTAAAAAGCAAATAGTAAACGATGGAATTCTGAAAATGTTTTGTATTTGCAATATCTCTATTTTTCTTAATCAAAATTCAAGAATTTTCGAGAATTCTCTGATAAAATCTATAATTCGTATAACAAAGCACCACAAAAACATTTAGAATTTTTTGACAAGTTTGATTAGGTGAAATAGGGAAAAAAGACATCAAAAATGCTAAAAAAAAGAATAAAAAACAAATAGTAAATAATGGAATTTATGACGAATTTTGGATTTCAAATGTATACTTTTTAGAAAAACGTTCCATCATTTTCCAAAAATCTTTGATAAAATCTCTAATCCATAAAATAAAAAAACATAAAAATTTCCAGAATTTTTTGACAAGTACAGATAGACGAAATAGAAAAGAAAATGTCAAAAATAATAAAAAAATAAAAAAAAACAAATAGTAAACCGCGGAATTTTGAAAAAAAATTATTTCACATATCTATAATTTTGTAAAAGAACTTTTAGAAATTTCCAGAATTCGTTGATAAAATCTCTAATCCTTCGAATAAAACACTACAAAAAATTCCATAATTTTTTGACAGGTTTGGATAGGTTAAATAGAAAAAAAAATGCCAAAAATGCTAAAAACTAAAAAATAAATAGTAAACAATAGAATTTTGTTGAAATTCTGGATTTCAAATATCTCAACTTTTTTGAAAAAAAAACCATAGTTTTGCAGAATTTTTTGATAAAAACTCGGGTCTATACAATAAAACAACACCAAAATTTTAAATTTTTTTTGAAAACCATATACAAGTAAACTAGATGAAAAGATGTCAAAAATACTAAAAAATTAAAAAGCAAATAGTAAACAATGGAATTCTGAAAATGTTTTGTATTTACAATACCTCTATTCTTCTAAATCAAAATTCAAGAATTTTCCAGAATTCTCAAATAAAATCTATAATTCGTATAACAAAGCACCACAAAAATGTTTAGAATTTTTTGACAAGTTTGATTAGGTGAAACAGGAAAAAAATGCCAAAAATGCTAAAAAAATAAAAACAACAAAGAGTAAATAATGGAATTTTTGACGAATTTTTGATTTCAAACATATATTTTTTAGAAAAACGTTCCATGATTTTTCAAAAATATTTGACAAAATCTCTAATCCATAAAATAAAAAAACATAAAAATTTCCCGAATTTTTTGACAAGTACAGATAGACGAAATAGAAAAAAAATGTCAAAAATAATAGAAAAAAAAAGAAATAGTAAACCGCGGAATTTTGAAAAAATAAATTATTTCACATATCTATAATTTGGTAAAAGAAATTTTAGAAATTTCCAGAATTCGTTGATAAAATCTCTAATCCTTCGAATAAAACACTACAAAAGATTTCATAATTTTTGGACAATTTTGGATAGGTGAAATAGAAAATAAAATGCCAAAAATACTAAAAAAATAAAACACAAATAGTAAACGATGGAATTTTGTTGAAAATTTGGATTTCAAATATCTCAATTTTTTTTGAAAAAAAAATCAAAGTTTTGCAGAATTTTTTGATAAAATCACATATCCATACAACACAAAAATTTTACAATTTTTTTGAAAACCATAAACAGGTAAAATAGAAAAAAAAAGATGTCAAAAATACTAAAAAATTAAAAAAGCAAATAGTAAACGATAGAATTCTGAAAATATTTTGTATTAAAAGTATCTCTATTTTTTTTAATAAAAATTCAAGAATTTTCCAGAATTCTCTGATAAAATCTATAATCCGTACCATAAAGCACCACAAAAATGTTTAGAATTTTTTGACAAGTTTGGATAGGTGAAATAGGAAAAAAAAATTACCAAAATGCTAAATGAAGAAAAAAAAATAAATAGTAAACGATGAAATTTATTAAGAATTTTGGATTTCAAATGTCTATATTTTTCTGAAAAACATTCCATGATTTTCCAAAATTCTTTGAGAAAATCTCTAATCCATAAAATAAAAAACATAAAAATTTCTAGAATTTTTTGGCAATTACAGATAGACAAAATTGAAAATAAAATGTCAAAAATAATAAAAAAATAAAAAACAAATAGTAAAATCGCAGAATTTTGAAAACAAAATATTTCACATATGAATTTTTTTTTAAAGAACTTTTAGAATTTTCCAAAAATCGTTGGTAAAATCTCTAACCCTTCCAATAAAACACCACAAAAAATTTCACAATTTTTGGACAAGTTTGGACAGGTGAAATAGAAAACAAAATGCCAAAAATTCTAAAAAAATAAAAAAGAAATAGTAAACGGAATTTTGTTTAAATTTTGGATTTCAAATATCTCAATTTTTTGATAAAATCTCAAATCCATACAATGAAACAAACAAAAATTTTACAATTTTTTTGAAAACCATAGACAACAGGTAAAATAGAAAAAAAGAAAGATGTCAAAAATACTAAAAAATTAAAAAAGCAAATGGTAAACGATGGAATTCTGAAAATGTTTTGTATTTAAAGTATCTCTATTTTCTTTAATAAAAATTCAAGAATTTTCCAGAATTCTCTGATAAAATGTATAATCCGTACAATAAAGCACCACAAAAATGTATAGAATTTTTTGACAAGTTTGGATAGGTGAAATAGGAAAAAAAGATTACCAAAATGCTAAAAGAATAAAAAAAAACAAATGGTAAACGATAGAATTTATGAAGAATTTTGAATTGCAAATATCTATATTTTTTTGAAAAATATTCCATGATTTTTCAAAATTCATTGATAAAATCTCCAATCCATAAAATAAAAAAACATAAAAATTTCTAGAATTTTTTAACAAGTACATATAGACGAAATTGAAAATAAAATATCAAAAATAAAAAAAATAAAAAAACAAATACTAAACCGCAGAATTTTGAAAAAAAAAATATTTCACATATTATAACTTTTTTTAAAAGAACTTTTAGAATTTTCCAGAAATCGATGGTAAAATCTCAAACCCTTCCAATAACATACTACAAAAAATTCCATAATTTTTGGACAAGTTTTGATAGGTGAAATAGAAAACAAAATGCCAAAAATGCTAAAAAAATAAAAAAGAAATAGTAAACGATGGAATTTTGTTTAAATTTTGGATTTCAAATATCTCAATTTTTTGATAAAGTGTCGAATCCACACAATGAAACAACACAAAAATTTTACACTTTTTTTGAAAACCATAGACAGGTAAAATAAAAAAAAAGATCTCAAAAATAAGAAAAAATTAAAAAAGCAAATAGTAAACGATTGAATTCTGAAAATGTTTTGTATTTAGAGAATCTCTATTTTTTTAATAAAAAATTGAAGAATTTTCTAGATTTCTACGATAAAATCTATAATCCGTACAATAAAGCACCACAAAAATGTATAGAATATTTTGACAAGTTTGGATAGGTGAAATAGGGAAAAAAGATTACCAAAATGCTAAAAGAATAAAAAAAATAAATAGTCGACGATGGAATTTATGAACAATTTTGGATTTCAAATGTCTATATTTTTTTAAAAATATTCCATGATTTTCCAAAATTCTTTCATAAAATCTCTAATCCAAAAAATAAAAAAACATAAAAATTTCTAGCATTTTTTGACAAGTACATATAGACGAAATTGAAAATAAAATGTCAAAAATAAAAAAAAAATAAAAAAACAAATAGTAAACCGCAGAAGTTTGAAAAAAAATATTTCACATATCAATATTTTTTTTAAAAGAACTTTTAGAATTTTCCAAAAATCGTTGGTAGAATCTCTAACCCTTCCAATAAAACACCACAAAAAATTCCATAATTTTTGGACAAGTTTGGGTACGTGAAATAGCAATCAAAATGCCAAAAAAGCTAAAAAAATAAAAAAGAAATAGTAGACGATGGAATTTTGTTGAAATTTTGGATTTCAAATATGTCAATTTTTTGATAAAATCTGGGATCTATACAATAAAACAACACCAAAATTTTACAATTTTTTTGAAAACCATAGGCAGGTAAAATAGAAAAAAATATGTCAAAAATACTAAAAAATTAAAAAAGCAAATAGTAAACGATCGAATTCTGAAAATGTTTTGTATTTAAAGTATCTCTATTTTTTAATAAAAATTCAACTATTTTCCAGAATTCTCTGATAAAATCTATAATCCGTACAATAAAGCACCACAAAAATGTTTAGAATTTTTTGACAAGTTTGGATAGGTGAAATAGGAAAAAAATAAATATCAAAATGCTAAAAAAATAAAAAA
>Ga0209700_106520_pt1 | contig 17926 bp, 9 predicted proteins | sample SiratroredBW_FD_187528 | JGI IMG/M metagenome (GOLD analysis project Ga0209700, IMG submission 187528) | Root nodule microbial communities of legume samples collected from California, USA - Siratro red BW (SPAdes) (version 2) | ecosystem: Host-associated > Plants > Roots > Nodule | place: USA...
TAAAATAAAAAAAAAAAAGAGCAAAGCGATAAAGAAATAAATAGTGGAGTACGATGAAAAGCAAAATCAGAAAAAGCGATTAAATATGGCATTAAGGAGGGAGCGAGTGAGCTGAAAAGAATTACGGGAGAAACAGAACGGGGGGAGAAGCCGAAGCATGAAAATCTGGTCCTGCCGGACACCACCGCCGCCGCCGCCGCCGTCAGCACCGTCGCCTGCTACTCCGCAACCACTACCGCAACAATTGCTCCCACGACGGCGTTTCCCCGCTCCACCACTTGAATGAATGGGAAACTGCGGAACCAGAGAGGAATCTGCCGTAGTTTCCAACGCCCAAGGTTCCAGATCTAGGGCTCACAATTTTCCTATCAATTACTTACATCATTTACTAATCACCATTTTCTTCAATTCAATTTCACTGTGTTAACTCTGAAACTCACTTGCATTGCTTTATTTTGGTTGCTTCAGTTCAGCAGCTTCACCATGCGGCGTCCCTGGGCGCCAGTGCGAGGAGTCAGAATGCCGGTAGCGAGAAGAAGCACGGTCACGGTCACGGTCACAGACACAATCTGAGTGAGTGCGCTTCGGATCTGAGCGAAGCGTGTTCGACACCGCGCGGTAACAATAGCAGCAACACGCACGTGATATCGTTCACGCTCTACGAGTTGGAGACCATAACGAAGAGCTTCCGCGGAGACTACATCCTCGGCGAGGGAGGGTTCGGCACCGTTTACAAAGGCTACATTGATGAGAACGTTAGAGTGGGACTCAAATCGCTCCCTGTAGCGGTTAAGGTTCTGAACAAGGAAGGATTACAGGGACATCGAGAGTGGCTTGTGCGTTTTGCATCTTCTTCTTTTTTACTTACTTGATTAATTTGTTTATTTAATTTTGTGATTTGTGTGTGTGTGTGTGTGTGTGCAGACGGAGGTGAATTTTCTAGGGCAGCTAAGGCATCCTAATCTGGTGAAGTTGATTGGGTACTGTTGTGAAGATGATCATAGGCTGCTTGTGTACGAGTTCATGTTCCGAGGGAGTTTGGAAAACCACTTATTCCGAAGTACGGCCGGTTTTACGCTTTTGAAATGAAAAATTTGGTTGTTTGCGTTCTTGCTTAGTTTAGGATTGGAATGGGTTTGGATCTAAGTGGAGAGAAATTTCTAGTGTTTTACTAAAGAGTAAAACAGCTATGGTAAGTAAATACTAGTACATAACGAGTGAGAAATTTAATCAGGTTGTGTTTAGACAGATTTCTCAACTAGTAGTTCAAATAAAAGAATATAGAAAGTGAATCAAACTTAGCTTTTGGAGAAGTTAGACAGCATTTTAACTCATGGGAGTGGTTTGATTTTTTCTATATGCTTCTTTTCTTTTTCCTTTAAGTGATTATTAAAAGGTTTATCCAAACAGGGCCTTAAAGTGTAACATGCATTACTGGGATTGGATTTGGCTTTGATGAAGCGAGGAAGTTATGGATGTTGATTGGAAAATCAATGAAGTATTTTAAAGGAGCCTAATTTCTGTGCTGTTCTTCGTAATAGAATCTAAGCCACTGAGTGCAGTACACTTATAATGCATAAGAATTTCTACGGAGAAAGTGGATATTTGATTGCACTTGTTCTGGTGTGGGAATGTGCTTTGAATTCACGAGAGTTTTTCTAGAGTTTCAATTTAAGCTCTCTAAGATTGCCTAATTTATTTCAATTGTAGAGAGATTGTCGCTGTTGTTTCCTCAGTTCAAGATAACACTGCCTTACAGTTTACAACTAATGATTGACACATGCACTTTTGGATACGGTTGAGAATCTGGAAATGTTGTTACTGATCTGCTTCAATATATTTTATTCACTTTGTAACTAGATAAATCATCTTGAACAATAGATTGTTCTGATTTCTTTTTCATTATTAGTTGTAATACTGAGTTAAGCTCAGACTTTTGTCTTTGGGTGTTTTTGAACTTGTGGATATGACCTTTCTTGATTCTTCCAGAGGCAACTGTCCCTTTATCATGGGCTACAAGAATGATGATTGCTTTTGGAGCTGCCAAAGGACTTGCATTTCTCCACAATGCTGAAAGGCCGGTTATCTACCGTGACTTCAAAACGTCTAATATATTGTTGGACTCGGTAAGTTTCTGCTATTTTAAAGTTAATTTATCTCTCTCCGTTGTATTTTATGGCTGTATAAAGGAATTACTATTTTTTTAACTGTGATACCGAATGACTTCATAGGATTATACAGCAAAGCTTTCTGATTTTGGACTAGCTAAAGCAGGACCGCAGGGTGACGAAACCCATGTATCCACTCGAGTCATGGGTACATATGGTTATGCTGCCCCTGAATATGTAATGACTGGTATGACCTTTGTTTTCAAATATGTTCAATTTGTAAAAGGAATGGAAACTACAAATTGCTTGAAAACTCGAACTTGAATAAAAGATTTTTGTTCTCACCATGTTTTGTAATGTGAAGTAGCCAGGGTGAAAATTGTTGGATGGACCAAGAAAGACGGTTTATGAAATAACTATTTTGGAAACAAGATATTGTTATCACATTGGGGATCAATCCCAATTGTTTGTTGTCCTTCAATCTTTCAACTTGGCTACAGAATTTCTTAAAACGATCCATATTGTCCCCTAAATATAATTTCAAGATTATTTTCTCATTGTGTGTCCTGATGTTTTCAAAATAAACAAGCATTTTTACATTACATTGTTGCATATAATGAGCTACTGTCATTGTTCTGCATTCCCATGGGTGCATGTTTAAGCGTGCATTGACACTCATAAATTTGGCATTTGTGAAAAAAATGGTCAGGCCACCTGACGGCTAGGAGTGACGTCTATAGCTTTGGCGTTGTCCTTTTGGAGCTCTTAACGGGAAGAAAATCAGTTGACAAGACCAGACCTGGCAAGGAACAGAGCTTGGTAGATTGGGCAAGGCCAAAGCTAAATGACAAGAGAAAGCTGCTACAAATAATTGATCCTAGATTGGAGAATCAATACTCAGTGAGGGCTGCACAAAAAGCATGTAGCTTGGCTTATTACTGTTTAAGCCAAAATCCCAAAGCGAGGCCCCTAATGAGCGATGTAGTTGAGACATTGGAACCCTTACAAAGTTCCAGTGTTGGTGCAGGTGAAGTCTCATTATCTGGATCAAACAGTGTGAGTGCTGGGCCTTTTGCCATGAACAAAATCTCTGACTACCGTATGCGTCAAAGGTTTTCAAACAATGTTGGTCCTGGTGCTACTTGTCGATCTCCAAACCCAAATTGTTCACCAGGTGCCCCAGCAGCACTACGAGTGAGATAATAATCTCATTCAGCGTTAAAAGCCTGTCTTCTTGGTGTGCTTCTCGAATCTCCACTTATCTCAAGAAATTGTAGTTGTTAAAATGTGGGTGCATCCTTGTTTTGTTGCTTTGTACATGATAATGTGACAAGAAGCCCGGTGCATAATTTGTGTATGGATGTTTGGGCTTGTGTTCATGTGGGTGGGAATTATTGTGTGGAAATCTGTGTAGTTGTAATCGTGATGGCATCAGAACTAATGTAACTGGCTCCTCCTCACATCATCAGCAGTGAAAGAGAAAGACGACCCAAACACGCAAGTACCTAATGATGTATTTTAATGGAGATTGTTAGGGAAACTGAGGGTAAGAAGAGACAATCATAGTTAACATTTCTATATCATCCCCCGTTAGATTGTCTGCACGCTCCTGTCTCTTGAAGTGACTAATTGGTATTTTAAAAAATAAAGATGGAGGGTCATTTTCAAGCTTTTTAAGGTTTTTGTAAGCTTGCTAGATTCAAGTCTTTGCAACTTGCTCCACTTTTTCTAGTTCATAGCATCTTAACTATAATATAATAATGAGTTTGTTCAACAGCCACAGGTTGAACCAATAAAGCAATCTCGTTACTTCTTTATTGGAAGAAAAACTATTAAATTTTTAAATCTTATAGAGATTTTCTACTTCACTCAAATTGCCTCACCAGTTAAAGCATACCTTTGTAAACTAATCCACCATTCGAGAAAAAAAAAATCAGGTGTATATAATACTTTCACTTGTGATTATCATGTATTGATTTGATTTTCATATTTCTCTAAATATATCATATCAAATATGTTTAAATATAACTCTAATAACTATGAAAAGTAATAACTGAACGTCAAATTAGAATTAACGTCCTCAAAAAGTACAGGTAAAATTTGTCACATAAAATTGCTGGTAAAATTCAGCAATTAAGTAAATTTATTGTAGGTTCAGCATAACCTCAAGAAAATAAGCACAGGGAGTGGAAGAAAAATAGGTGAAAATTAGTACAAACAAAGGTTGTTTAGTTGAAAAGAAATAAAATAGAAATAGAAATTATTTTATTAAGAGAAGTAAAATATAAATACTCTAAGTCAATTTTTTAAATTATTTAATTTAAAAAAATTATATTATTATGTATTCAAATTAATTGAATATTTATTTTTATCGATAACATTTTATTTAATTAACTATCATTATAATTATTAGGCTTAAATACATTTTCGGTCGCTGCAAATATAACTCAGTTTGTTTTCAATTCTTGCAAAAATATTTGTAAGTTTTAAATTCCTGAAATCTTCTAATTAATATTTTTCACTTCTTATCCTTAAATGTAATTAATTTAACACTAAAATGGAGAATATTAGTTTATATAATTAAACACAATATTTGCAATTAAGATAAATATTAATTGATATAATTAAAGTAACAATATTTGCAATTAAGATAGTTAAATTTTTTGCATACATTTAATCAGGTAATATATTTATTATTTGATGTGTGTGTGTGTACTTTTAGCCAATAATTTAATTTAAATTGTATTTTATTAAAAATAATTAAAATTGATTATATATTTTTACGAATTACTAATTAAAATATATTAAAATTCTATATTAAATATTGAAAGATTATTGTTATTCTTTTTCTACTTTACACAATTTAAACTAATATGAAATAATTTTATTCATGATATATTAATATATTGTACTAACTAGTCTTTGCCTACAAAACGATAAATTATAGTTTTAAAATAGATATCATATATAATCATTTTATTTCACTAAATATTTTATAAAGAACTATAATCATTCAGAAATATATTGTTCATAATATATTAAAGAAATGTGATTATCCTATTTACAAAAATATTAAATATATTACTTAATTGAATTATACACTTAAAAATAATTTAATTAATATTTTGATTTTTAGTACTGAATTAATTATAGCTAATAAAAAAATTAAAAAAAAATACACTGAACGTCAATAATACACAATAATATGGGCTGGGATTTAAACTATATTTAACGCAACTATTAATTTGAAATTGTTTAAGAATAGAAAAAGGAAAAAAATAATTATTATTACATAAAATTTTAAAATACTCTAATTGTTAATTTTAAATGCATAAAACATATTTTATTATTTTTGTTTCTCAAGATAAAATCCCTAATATAGTACAAGGTTGTATATAGATCCAGCAAATCCATGTCTTAAGACCACCCACCTCGAAGGCTAGTATGTAGAGCGATCAATTTTTCTGAATAAATTTATTTTCATTCGGTAATTAATTCATACTAAATAATAAATATATTACTTATTAAATTACATACCTAGAAATATAATTATATTAACTTAAAATATTCTTTATTGTCTTAAATCACTAGAAAATATATTTAAACCTTATATAATTGTATTTAAAAACGGCTTAATTGGGATAAAAGCACATTCAGTTATGTAATTGAAAACAATATAAAGTAGTATATTTTTTCAACATAGTTAATTATATTGCGTTATAAAATTATTTTTCTCAGTTTTCTTTGCAAAACAGTGCTAAAAGAGTAAATCCCATTTCATCTTTTCCCCCCTTTGCTTTCATCTTTATTCCTCTTTCATTCTCATCCAAACTCAGCACAAATGTTATCAACAAGTAATAATGTAATTCAAATCCATGTCCATAACATACACTGGTAAGCATAAACAGCACAACTTAGTTGGTATAATAAACATAAACTCAAATCTAAAACTATTCAACAGTCATTTTTACCTAATACATTTTCACTAATTGATCAAACAAAAAAAAATAATACTCAATCAGACAACACAACTCTCCATCAAATTCTCACACATAAATAATACAATATAGGTTATTGAAAAGATAAAAAAATGAAGAAAAATAAGTTGTGTTCGGATGGTAGCACGAGTTGAACATTTGGGTTCAAGAGTCTATTCAAGTATACCTTCAACAACATAATTTGGTGATAATTTAGTTGATCACCAAATTATTTGGAAACACCATTTTGATACTTGTGTCAACTGTGTTAGTTAACTTGTAGAGACACGGAACACGATGTCCAACATAGTTTACCAAGTCGAACAAAAACCTATTTTTCGATAAGACTAAAAGCTTAGTGTCTGTCTATGTGTTTGCGCTTCAAACGAGACACAAATTAGTCTCCAGACACGTGACCCTTGCCCTCATAGTATCTTTTCTCACTCTCTCCCTTCTTCTCATTTCGTTTCTGCATGCCAAAGAAAACCAAAAACAAGTGATGAAGTCAAAAACAAACTAAACACACGACGTATGTTGGATGAAAACCAGATATTCTCTCTACATGTATGTCTAATCTTCATGCACACCACTAATCCACATTGAAATGTTCATCTCTTTTCAGTAAGGCTCTTTTCCCATCATCATTCACTAACATATAAATTCACACAACCTATCTCGGAAATTTTCAATTTTGATGGGGCATTCTAGCCAACAAAAGTCTCTGCCCTTCATTCAATCCGTTGCATGACATCCCCACCAATCTCCACATCATTTATTTAAAATGGATTCAAGATACTTCTTCGCCCTTTCAAACCAGGCAAACCTTAGTTTGCGATAATGTCTACTATTTTCATTTTATATTTTCACACAATTTCAAATATTCTGCTTGTTTGAAATCAGAGAACAACGTAGTATTCTTGTCATTTGTTGGAGAAAACAAAAAACATCTCCACAAACATAACCGCCATTAGGCTTAGTGGACTGATGTATACCTCACTCACTCCCTTCTAAACATTAAACTTCTGCCTATAATACTTGCTCCAACTACTTCATATAGTGTCTAGTTACCCTCACAATTCTTGAAATCAAACCTCATTCCAATAGGAGTGAGAAAATCAATTCACTCCTAACCTACCAAAAAGAATTGATTAAAATAGGTAATATCAAATGCAAATCAACCCCATCAAACAAAAAAAAAAATTACTTCTGCTTTAAGGGAGTAGTTCACCCACCTTTGCCACCATATTTCTAACTTATGAATTCCCTCCACATAATCTATGCCATAAGTCATTTATTTGCCAAGGAAGGCCTTAAAAAATAAAAGGTTTCTAAACTACTAAACCAAATTACCAAACAAGCCATAAAAGTTAAAATGGGCAAAATATCATTTATATTTGTGAACAACTAATGTATGTATAAAAAAAAGGATTAACAGAAAGAAGAAATGAGCTCCATGAAAAGGACACCAGTAACTGGATGTTTGATTTTGTTATGAAGTGGTTAGCTAACAAGACTAAATAGGATAGTAATTAACGGATTGCTATTAAAATATTACTATATTTTTTTAATATTTTCCCTATGCAAATTATAGTTGAGACAGGTTCTTTAAATGTAGAATTCTGATATATTTTGACAACAAATGTCATACTACATACTAATCTTAAACTAACAAATCCAAAAGAGAAGTTAACCCAAGTATATATATATGCATGCTCTGAGTATTATACACTACACATACTAATTTATAATTTAGAGTTTAAATGCTACAGACCATCATAATAAGCATGCTAAATATGCTAGCATTCTTCTAGTAACAAGTATTATAAAAATAAAATTGAAAAATAATAAGCCAAAGAAATCGACAATTACTTCTAACCAAACAAAGGTCTGAAAGTACCTGGTATGCCTCGTGATTTGAGACAATTCTTTTAATTATTGTAGTAGTGGTTATATCTAAAGGACTTTCTAAAACTTTGAAGATGCCCATGCTAATAGGAACAGCATATGGATTGCTTTGTTCCTATATGGAAACCAATGTCAATTAGTGATAAAAGAAGGGATAGTTGGAGATGCACAAGCAACTTATACAAAAAAAGAAGTAATAATTGTAAATACATTACTATAGCACAATGTACCTTCTGAAAATCATTATTTTCTGCAATGGTTCCATGAACAACTAATGAGATGTTAAACGTAGTGATCTGCAATCAAATGAATTTAAACCATGTGATTACTTAATTAATAGCAAAATATGTAAAATGGAACATGTTCCAACTGAACCAACCAACCAAGAAATTGTCAATAATATTTGCTGCTTTGCAGCAACAAAACCTTATCTCAATAAGTGGGTTGGCTATGTTGCTGCACTTATAACTAAAATAATAATTAGACAGACGCACAGAAAACAAAATTGTGAGAAACAAGAGATTTTGAATGTCATGAACTCAACCAACTTATGCAGTATTTTACAAAAGGGTTACAAAGATAATATTAGTTAGAATGATCAAAACTAACATAAAGCAAATGAAAAAAAAGGTAAACAAGAAAAAATTTATTAGTAAACCAAGACTGCCGGATCTTTATGTATTAAAGAAATCAAAATCATTACTACTTTGAAACAGTCATATGCAGAATCCTGATAGAAGCTACAAGTGCTGTCCTGTAAACAATTTAAGGGCAACAAGGAACCATTTATGTAAAAGGATAAACAGTGAAGGTTCAGGGAATGCTCAAGTTTCCCCCTTTCATCAAATAGTGAACATCACCTAAAAGAAGACCAATTCAAAAGAGAGAAATCATGCATAATTACCATGTACTGACTTCAGAATTTCAAAATAAATAAGGGTGAATAAATTTTGTCAGTTACAAGTATTGGTATTACAAATATTAATAAATCAAGTGGCTTAAGAATGTTTACAGCAATAGAAAAGAAAGAATCGCCACGCACAAAATTAATGAAAAATTAAATAAGCTAAAATGAGACTAACCATATCTTTGGACACCTCCCATGGTGCACCAATTATGACCTCATCCACATAGCGACATGCTAAAACACTCAGACTTCTTTCATGAAGATTCATGATAGGACGATGTGATCCTCTAGTTGCACTACAAAGAAAGAAATGACAATATAAAATTTCCAAACATTACCACCCTGTATGAAATATAAACATAACCAAAATTTAGATGCTGAAATTTTACTAATTCAAATTTATAACTTACAATCGAACGCAAAAGAGTTTCTATTACTGTAAAACATAGTTTTCGGCAATGATGCAAAGCCCAATAACTATGGAGCCTCATCCAAACACCATAAAAATGCAACGAATAAATAGAAAAGATAGATTAATCTTGAATACAATGCTAGACAGAAGAAAAACAAAATCTTTCACATAAAACAAAATTATCATAATCTTACGGCATATTTCAGAGACAATACGACTTGAGAAAAGTACCATTAACTTTTTTTTACTTGAGACTTCCTTCATAGTACAAAAGATAAATTTAAAGTTGCAATATATAAAATGGTGCAAACAACTTCCAAGAACAGGCCCAAAACTAACTGTATCACCCCCTTATAATTTCATGTAAAGTCGCCCATGGCAGAAAATGACCTGGCAGATTTTACACAAACCATCGTCACAGTAGCACCATGGCAATGCAACCTCACAAGGGTGGCACCATGACAACCACCTGCAGACACTGGATCAGAAACTAGAATGGAATGACATTTTATTGATCAAATCCCTATTTCCAATTAGTACCAGTATGATGGCAGAATGGACGAGAGAACAATATACGATAACTGAAAAAACTAACAGGAGTTCAAAGCCCTGTCTCTCACATAGTCCCACTCATATTAATTTTCATCAGCTAACTCCCAAATCGTCTCTTGCCTGCTATAGCAAGCTAAGTAATTACCTATGCTAACAGATTATAGGCCTCCTCTCAACTGACAAGGTCTAACTAACAGGGCCAATCTTAACACCTCCACATCAATGACATCACAGTGTGATAGCAACCTAATGAGTAAAATTCAACCCCACCCCCAGTCATCCAATATTCAGCCCCCATGAAAAGCTACTTTGTACAATTTTTTTCCAGCTTGCTCACATCATTTAGGTGATACTTCATGATCAGACAATCATCATATATTATTTTTTTCTAGTATTGGTCTTTCTGTTTTTACCTTTCTTTTAACTTCAAGAGTGTGAAACGTTTGATAAGTTTGATATGTCAAAAAATAGTTTAATTGCTTCACTTCAGTAATTTTTGATGCATCTGACACTTAGTATGGCCAAATGCACCTTACATTCGCCAACTATCCATCCGGCTTATTTCCATAGTGAATTTTCTGGTTGCCACTATTGATCATTGATAACACTGATAATAGGTATAAAAATAAAATTTTAAAAAAATAAATAAGGTGGGGAAAAGAGAGATATAAAGGTTGACAACCTGACTGTCTGATCAGTGTGTATTCCAACAAGTAGAAAATCTCCCAGATCCCTGGCAAGCCTCAAGATCTATATAACATAAAGGTCAGTCAGATATACACTAAAACAATCTAAGTGTAAGTAATAGCATATAAGTAAAAAGTATTGCACCCTACCAGTACATAATTTACCCGTCACACCCTCCCAAAATAACCCCCATCTAATACCCAGACATTTATTTTGCCAGATATAACATTAGGGAAATGACAATAGATTATTCAATAAGAGCAACACTACAAAACAGGATATTAGTTATCTTATGTTTATTTCTCCCCACCCACCACTCAATGTTGTGAGACTGACACATTTGATTTGATACAGATGCTTGTTTGGTGGATTACTTTGCAATAAAAAACAGCTTACAATCAATATATTACTAAGCTGAGAGAGATTTGAATAAAAAAACTGTTTTTAGGTATATGTAACAGAGTCTTGAAACCATACCTCCACATGTCCAGCGTGAAAGAGATCAAAAGCACCATCTATATATACAATGCGAGAATCAGGTCCTGGACCCTGGAACAGCATGAATAAATTATCAAGTGACACGAAGAAATTACTACATACAGGTACAGCCTACACAAAGCATGGATCTACTAAAAATTATTTGGAAAAAAATGTTACACTATCTCAAAGTAATATACTCTATAAGCAAATGGGGAGAAATAAACCAACCATCATGATTCAATCACAACTATAATACTAATCAGAAGACCAAATCAGCAACTTATACAAAGAGATATGCCATAATAGTTACTGGCATAACTCTCAGCAAATGGAAGGAAGTCATATAGAGAATAGAGCAAATGGAGAGAAAAAAATAGAAACAAGCTGAAAAGATATATAGTCTCTTGATCTCTTCACATAATCACACTTGAAAAAAAAAATTAGAAGACCACAGGCTTGAAAAATAACTAGATTTACTCTCCAAAACTATTGGGTCCATTGCTAGTCAATTATGATTACTGAACATGTTCACATCAATAGCAAAAGTTCTCCAGTGAAGGTCAAGCAAGATAAGTCACTCATGTCTCCCACAACCAGAAAGCCTTGTTTGCTGTAACTTGTGTAGCATTCAAAATTCAATCTGCTTTTCATTTTTCAGTTTTTCAGGAAGGTTGCTGTTTTAACAACTTCGAAGGGTAATCATGGGTTCCATTCGACCCATGAACCTGAACAAAGACAGGACCTAACAAAAAGGTAGTCTGGGTTAATTCAGGTAATTACGGTTTTAGGTAGAAGAATGGCAGTGATGATTTGCGTTGTTAGTTTGTTTATTTTTATTAAGCCAGTGAACTCAAGCTGGAGTTTTTATTTAAAACTAAAACCTCAATTTGTGCCTCACTCAAGTATCAATGATCTGATTTGCTACATCATTTGCCTGCACCTGCTCATGGTGCCATACCTACCTAAGGCTACATTTGGATACCTTATGGAGAGTGGAATGATATGAAATGCTACAGAGTGAATTTGATGGAATAGAATTAAGTTACCACTTCTTTGTTTGGATATTTTTACTATGGAATGCAAAAGACGAGGGCTGGTTTCATCTTATACCCCCTTTCCCCCAAATCGAATGGGGAGAAAAAGAGGTATTTGATGGAATGCATTCCATCTTTTTAAGCAAAAACAAGAGAACCTATTATCATTCCATCCATTTCCATCACTCCAAACATAACCTAAATGTCACCGACATTAACAAAAGTCAGCAGTGTAAACCGAGACCTGTACTTTAAAAATAAATTTCTGGAAGCCTGAGTATGTTGTCTTGTCACTAGATTTGTAATTGTATGTCACCGATTCTGCTGTTCACTTATTTTTCATACATGATGGCATGAAGTATACATAACTAAAGGAAAATGCCTGGACCCTACCAAAGACACTTCCATGTCATCTTATCAAAACAAACTGTAACCATTAGCAATAAGCAATTAACACCTATTATCATTTGCCGCAAACTTAATTCCCAATTATCAGACTTACCTACATGGAATTTATTGAGATATATAAATACAAGAGGATAAGAAATCCTCAAAATATAAACAAAGAACAAAAGTGGAAAAAAAAATACTAAGAACATGTACATCTGACATCATGTCAATATCTCATAAGTCTACCAAAGACAGGCCCCCCTCCCCAAGGACACACTAAAAAACTTGGCAGAACACCACAAAGAAGCCAAGAGATCATCTTGATCCCAAATTAAATGGCAACACCTGGCCCATTTAAATTCGAGCATTTTTCTCCAACCATATACACCAAAAATTGAGAAGTAAACATCGTTTAATCCATTTAGCAACAATTTTTAATTTTATACAATTCTCAGGCTCAGGCTTTCCTGTCAGTTGATTTTCAAGCAAAAAAAAAAATATTGCTAGCTCTTCCAGCCCACAAATCTAGTACAGAAGCCAAATCAAATTCTTAGAAGGCAATCTACATGAGAAGGAAATAAAAAAAAATGCATTTGTCAATGAAAAATGATGAAAGACTTGTCTTATAGACCAAAATCATGGTGTGAAGTGAAACTCATGATTCAAGCATAACAAAGACTAAAGGCTGCAGAAATAATGTAGAGAACTAAGGAAGTTGATAGCAAGCTAAGAGCAATTAGAAATCAGAATGAAGATTTTACATGAACATACCCTCCCATTTGAGAACTGAACAATTCTACGAGATGTTGGCAGAAAATGAGATATACGAGTTCCACTTGCAGTTGCAGCAGGTGAACCAGCTTCAAACTTTGGACTGTGGCCGTTGCTGAACTGCCTTTGTAAAGAAGAGTGATTGTGACTGTCATTTATAGACCTTTCTCTTACACAGAGAAGCATGCGACCTGGGTAAGAAATTATTATATAGTTTAATTTTATATATATGTGAGGACTATAAGGGAAACCCTATCAGAAAGAAATTTAACTTAAAGAGGGAAAACATAAACACCAGCTAAAGTGCAAATGCATGCTTGCATAAAGTAAACATCAAACAAACAACACAAAAAACCATCTAGAATTGAACAATGAGTAACAATCATTGCTAGTTCAGTGAGAATGGCCCAGAGGTTTCATCATCCTTTACATGGGATTGCCAGTAACTTTTAGTTTTGCCCAGGGTAATGCAGGAGAGAAAGGCCCAGCCAAAGTCACTTATTTTAATTATTTTTATTTTTTGGTCAAAATAATATAAATTGTAAGATTTAGTTACACGATCAAAAGTTCAGATTCATACAGACTAATACTATCAATACCAAATGCATATATCTAAATATCACAACCTCTTTAACACGTTAAGGACAAAAGAATATTCTCAAGTATTTGTATCCAATCATTTATGGAAATTCTATGATAGACACAAATAGCATGAGCATTGGAATGATAACCAAAGAAAGAATGCAAAGCAAGGTATAAATCTAACCAACAATATCAGTGCTTGAAACCCCTTCAGTGCGCTTTATCTGCTTATACCGACCAGCCTTCTTAGCATGAGCATAAGCATCAGTTCCATCCGGAAGAACACAAGGATCATCCCCATGAATAATGTAATCTATCTTGTACTCATCAAAAAGCTTCTTCATGAACTCCTCAGTTATCGCATAGGGAGCTTCAGGAATAACCTCATCCACCCACTTCACCGCATTCACCATCATCAACCTAACACAACAAAAAACACACTAAACGCCACATCAAGATTAAAACAAACAAACAATCAAGTTTCACGAAAAAAGTTAAGAATCCGGCTCCTCTAAGGCGGCCAATATTACTGTGAGTTATCAGGTATCAATAATAAAATCAACTGCTAATACTTTAACCAAGGTTTTTAAAAAAGGGTGCATGAACATTATGCTCAACCTCAAGGGCTTCCGGCAGAGGTCCGAGTACTACACCTCAAACCGCAAGGAATTCCACCTCTTTGGAGCTACTCAACACCATGGAGAAGGTGAAAACCCGCGACAACAGTGTAAAACTTTGATTTTAACACATCTATGATTTGTTAAAGACAAGCCTATGACATGGACCGTTTCATCAACCACTCATTTGATTACCCTCCAAGGCAAATTGCTGACATTAGAGGAACCGGATCCCAAAAATAAACAAACAAAAAAATGACATTGAAAACAATGCCAAAATCGCAACCTAGAAGATCACCACCCCAAAAGAAACGGTAAATTAAATTACAAAAGGGAAGAGAAAGATGAAACCTTTCGTGAAGAGGGGTAACGGGAGGACCCTTGTTGGCAATGATCTCGGCGTCACTAACAACCCCAACAATCAACTGGTCACCGAGTGCACGAGCTTGGCGAAGGGCATTGCAATGGCCATAATGCATCATGTCAAAGCAACCGTCCATGTAGACGCGAACGGGTTTCTTGTGGCGTCTTCGGGTCTTCCAGAACATTCCAAGCTGGCTAGAGTACGCACCAAACAGTGACACCCCCACGATCACCCCTCCCACCATGCACGTCACCACCCACTTCGCCGCCGTCGCCGGCTTCTCCGTCACCGCCTCGTAACTACCCATTTTCCCTCTCGCTGTCTCTGTCTCTCGATGTCGATATCTCTGTATCACCGCTTCTTCTCCTTCCTCATTCGTAGCACCACACACAAATGGAATGGAATGGAATGAAAAGCGTAGCGAATTGGAATTGCGAAAGCAAAATATTCGGCCTCGGTGCGACAATTCTAATTCTAAGATTCCCTAGAACTGGGCCAAATGTCGGGTTTGGGTATTTATTCAAACCGAACCGACATAGTTCGAGACCCAACCCATGGCTTGTCTTCTATTTTATTAAAAACTCCGAACTTTGAGTTCGGGGACAAGGCTTTTACTTCCTGCACCCCCATGTTTCAACATATAACTCTAGAATTTTGAAAATAACTATTTTACCCTTTTTTAAAGTGATTTCTGAATTATTTGTTCCAAAACAATTTCTTATTTCATCAAATATATTCTAAAATATACTTTTTAAATAAAATAAAACTTCCAAAACAATATTTTTAAAATAAAATTTCCAAAATACATTTCAAAACAAATTTTCTAAAGCAAACCTCTAAAACATATATAATACCTTTAAAAATACATTTTTTGGAAAGAGTTTTTCACAACAAAATCGCCTGAAATACATGAAATATATTATGAAAATAGCTTTCCATTTATTTTTGCTCTCAGTGATAGTGTAACAGCGGCTGCAGCATTCGTAAAGTGTGGTTTGGTCATTAAACTCAATCGTGAAGGTGCAGGTTGAAAAATGGGGGTGCAGAAAAGTAATATATGGAGTCAAATATTGGACTGATTCTTCTAGACCTCCATGGTGACTTCCTGCACTTCCATAATTTTAACATATTCCCATTTTAATCTTGAGAAAAAGACGAAAATAGTCTTTATTTATGATAACTGCCATTTATTTTTTTTCCACTTTGCGGGTTGCACAAACCGCGATATAATTAAAAACTAAATACATTGCGGATTGTACAACCCGCAATATAAAACTTTCTTTAAATACATTGCGGGTTGTACAAACCGCAATACAATTTTTTTTTAAATACACTGCGGGTTGTACAACTCGCAATATAAAACTTTTTTTAAATACATTGCGGGTTGTACAACCCGCAATACAAAATTTTTTTTAAATACATTGCGGGTTAACCCGCAATACAATTTTGTACAACCCTTAATATATTTAAAAAGCAATTTATGTTGCAGATTGACAAACTTGCTGTTGTGGTGTAATGGTGATTATCATGCTAGGTGTAAAAATAATATGATAATTACCACTACACCACAGCAATAGGTTGAATAAACTGCAACACAAATTGTTTTTAAATACATTGCGGGTTGTACAACCCGCAATACAAATTTTTTTCAAAAGAATTTTGTATTGCGGGTTGTACAACCCGCAATGTATTTAGAAAAAGTTTTATACTGCGGGTTGTACAACCTGCAATGTGAAAGGTGCAGAACATGAAATTGCGGGTTGTACAATCTGCAATATATTTATTTTTTAATTGTATTGCGGTTTGTGTAACCCGCAAAGTGAAAAAAATAATCTCAGTTACCATAGTAAAGATTATTTTTGTCTTTTTTCAAAGTTAAAATGGGAATATGTTAAAATTATGGAGGTGCAGGAAGTCAATATGGAGGTGTAGAAAGATTCACTCCAAATATTGGCCAATTATAACCCATGGGCTTTTCTACCTGCACCTCCATAATGTCGTCCTGCATCTTCATAAAATTTTAAAATCTAAAATTGTCTTTATTGAAATTATTAAAATGGATATTTTTTCAAAAAAAAATATAAATCGGATGAGGTGTAATTCAGTTTACCTTTTCAAAAAAATATAAACCGGATGAAGTGTCGTCTTATTTATATTTCAAAATAAAATATAAACTAGATGACATCTTATCTGATTTATTTTTTCAAAAAAAAATATAAATCGGATGAAGTGAGATCTAATTTATATTTTATTAATGTAAGTCGAATGACATGATATTTCATCCAATTTATTTTTTAAAAAAATGTAAAACGAATAATATAACATCCAATTTATATTTTGAAAAATTATATAAATAAGATGAGAGTCATTCAGTTATAAAATATTAACTTCTTTTATAAAGAAATGAAAGGAAATAAAAGATGCTCTTAGTTTTTATAATTTTACACTAAAAATATAATAAATTTTTTATATAATATAAAATATACAGGACGTGAATATGAAAGTGGAGGAAGAATTCATCCGTGATAAGCCTTCGTCGAGACAGTTTACGATTGCATTGCCTCTTTTTTAGCAGCACGAAAGTTTTGTTTCATTTCCATTTTATATATTAGGGTTAATTATTTTTTAAACCTTTTCTCTTTATTTATGTTGATTTATACCTTTATTCAGTTATAGTTTGGTTAATCATACTATGTTATCAAATTTCGATTTGTATTTTAAATTTTGTTAATCAATAATTTGTCGCCCTCGCTTAATAAATGGTTGTGTGACATAAAAAAATATTGATTAAATTGATAAATTTTGAATATATTTGTCAATACCTGATTTTGTTCGGATAATCTTTTAAATTAAAATATGATGATAAAAATAATGATATAAAAATATATATTTATTAGTTTAAATTTTCTTGAAATAATAATAATGATAAAAATAATAAATAAAATTTGAATTTTTCCATTACAAAACAAAAAAAAAGACTAAAAAAGAAAAGGTGGTGATTTTAAAAAATAAAATGAAATAAAATAAATAATTAATAATAAAAAACGAAAATAACAAGAAAATAACAAAAATATCTAAATTAAAACAATAGAATCTGAAAAATATATATATATATATATATATATATTAAAAAAAAAAAA
>Ga0209700_106523_pt1 | contig 17923 bp, 12 predicted proteins | sample SiratroredBW_FD_187528 | JGI IMG/M metagenome (GOLD analysis project Ga0209700, IMG submission 187528) | Root nodule microbial communities of legume samples collected from California, USA - Siratro red BW (SPAdes) (version 2) | ecosystem: Host-associated > Plants > Roots > Nodule | place: USA...
CTGTTTCAAAAAGTTTTGAAATCCAATTCCCCCCCCCCCCCCTCTTGTATTTCAGCCAAAACAGTTTCCAACACTTGTGTCTGACAAATTTAAACTTGGTCGTTTTCATTTAATGCACCTTATGCATCTTTAAATGATCTTCTTCTTCACACAACCTCCTAGATGAATGTTAGTACATAATTCTCTTAATAACAAAGCCTTCTATACCATCGCATGGTAAAAGTGCACATTGTATAAGGCAAGTAGCCGAGCTAGAATTTGAAAGTAGCTGTGTCAGGGGAGTTAGTGGTCCTTGCAACTTTATCTCATGTCCCAAGAAATATTTAAATGTTAACGTTTGCCGTAGGTGATAACATTACTTTTATGATATTTTTGGACTTATTTTCGTAATGAAATAAACTCTTTCTAAGTTTGGAACTTGTTAAATTACATGCTTTTATCTTTTTTTATATAAATATTTTGTTCCTTGTTATAAATAATTGGTTACTTGAGTTTTTTTTTTATCAAATTTTACTCTAATTCTCATTAATTCTTTCAAATAAATGAACAAGGGGCATTTGGTCAAGAAGAGCAAGATTGGAATCTCTAAAGAGCAAATAAGGCCAAAGTTAGAATGCTCATGCAAACAGCTGGGTCGGGCTCAACAAAGTTGAGCTAGGTGCCACTGGGTTGGGCCTTCACATATTTGAGTCGGGCTCAGGATGAGTCAATTTGGCCAAAAGTACTGGAAATTGAAAAAGAATCCAAGTGTGCTCGGTGCCAGTTTAGCTAGGCCTGGCGTGACCATCACAAATCAAAATCTATTTAAAGGATTCTCTACATTAGGGTTAGACACTTCTGGGCACTTCTCCACTTTGGATACTTTACTCCATCTGGAGCTTGTGAGTTAGAAAAATGTAGCATTGAGATGACAACTAGGGTTTGGAGGGTTTTCCTTCTTTCCTATTTGGATATCCATCTTCCTCCATTGTTTATCTTCTATATTGTTGCGATTAGATGTGACCATTTGAATTCTCATGCAATCAATATTGGTTTTCATAAATATGTTTTTACATATATGTTTTTCTTCCAAAATGTTAGTATTTTGATTTTGTTCATTAATGCTTGTTGTGTGGATTCATTGCATGATAATTTATTCTTAGGATATTCAAAAATATCATTTATAATCAGGATCTAAATTGAAATACCAAATCAAAGCTTGTGCCTAGGAATAGAATTTGATTCATTTATTGTCTTAAAACCGTTGTGGCGATTGCAACTCCTATTTATATAATTTATAAAGGAAAAGACGATTAATAATTAGCTTAGGCTCATTCACCTAAGGAATTAGGGTTTCGGTATTATTGTGGGTTGACATTGACATTTTATTTTAAAGAAGGTAATTGATTTTATGCATGAGATGTTGGAGTTATTGGAGTTTCCCTTAGAATGTAGATTTGATGAAGAAATCCTTGAAGCTTTGGAAGATTTGATGGAAGATTGCTTTGGTACCCTGGTTGGGGTAGAATAGAGTGTCTTAGGTATAGTTTGTATTTGTTTCATTTCATTCCATCATTTGCATGCAAGGAACACCAATTTACTCAAGTGAAAAAGCATTTTCAAAGGCTACTTTATGAGAAGAGTTGCATCAGAATAAAAAACAATCACCTCCTATGACTTGCTTCTATTGCATGAGAAAAGGCCATTCTGTGAAAGTTTGTAGAATTAGAAAATTTGATGTGCCTAAGGGGCTGGTTAGGTGGGTGCCTAAAAGCATCTCTAACACTTGTGAAACCATATTTAACAGGGTACTAATGCCTCAACCCTAAAATGTTTTGCAGGTCTGTTTGGCATCTAAGAAGCAGCTATGATATTTGGACAGTGGATACTCCAAACACATGACTGGTGATGCTTCTCAGTTAATTAATTTGAAGCTGAAACCTGTGGGATATGTTACCTATGGAGATAACAACCATGGAAGAATACTTAGAGTTGGTGACATAGGTGGAGATGACAAAGTGATTATTAAGGACGTACTCTTGGTTGATGGATTAAAGCATAGTTTGCTAAGTATTAGTCAAATATGTGATAAAGGGTACAATATCACTTTTGAGCCCAATCTTTGGCCCATTGCAGATTCAAATTCCAGTGAAACTGTCCTAGTAGGTAAAAGGATAAATAATGTGTATATGCTTAATGTTTCTTGCATAACATCTAGCATGAATTGTTTACTCACTAGGAATGATGAATCTTGGTTGTGGCATAGACGATTAGCTCACATTCACATGCATCAGCTCAATAGACACGAATCTAAAGAACTAGTAGTTGGACTGCCTAAGCTCAAGTTTGAAAGGGACAGGCTGTGTGAAGCATGCCAAAAGGGTAAACAAACTAAAAGTTCTTTCAAACCACTGAATGTTGTATCAACATACAGACCTCTTGAGCTGCTTCACATGGATTTATTTGGTCTCTCAAGAACCATGAGCCTAGGAGGTAATTAATATGGTCTGGTTATAGTAGATGATTATTCTCGCTTTACATTATTCATTGCTACCAAGGATGAAGCTTATCATGCTTTTAAAAGATTTGCCAAAGTTATTTAGAATGAGAAGAATTGTGCATCTCTTCCATTAAATCTGACCATGGGGGAGAATTCCAGAATGAGAGGTTTGATAAGTTTCGCAATAAATTTGGAATCAAGCACAACTTCTCATCACCAAGGACTCCACAGCGAAATTGAGTTGTAGAGAGAAAGAATCATTCTTTGGAGGAACTTGCAAGAACAATGTTAAATGAGACTGCATTGCCAAAATACTTCTGGGCAGATACAGTAAGTACAACTTGTTATGTGCTGAATCGGGTGCCCATTAGGCCAATATTGAAGAAGACCCCTTATGAGTTGTTTAAAGGGAGAAAGCCCAATATATCTCATCTAAAAGTTTTTGGCTGTATGTGTTTCATTTTAAATAATGGAAAGGATAACTTGGGCAAATTTGATTCAAAAGCTGATGAAGGTATCTTTCTTAGTTACTCATTATATGGTCATGCATATAGAGCATATAATAAGAGAACCATGCCAGTTGAGGAATCCCTGCATATTGCATTTGATGAAAGTAACCAGAATATGCAGGAAAGTTCTAAATCAAGTGCAAATGATGAAGTTCCTAATGCTCAACAAGTTGATACTGGATTGGGTAATAAAACAGAAGAATCCAGTAAACTGCAGGAAATTCAATCAGTTGAACAAGGAGTTCAATTAATTGAATCTGAAACTGGTACAGAAACAATCAACTCTGGATTGCCAAGAGAATGGAGAGTACCCAGGAATTTTTCATTAGACAATGTTATTGGTCAAGTTCGGAAAGAAGTATCAACAAGAAGATCACTGAATAACTTTTATGAACATATGGCATTTATGTCACAAGTGGAACCCAAATCAGTTGAAGATGTACTAGAGGATAGCAATTGGGTAAATGCAATGCATGAAGAGCTGAACCAGTTTGCTAGGAATGAAGTCTGGATACTTGTTCCCAGAACTGAAGAGATGAATGTTATTGGAACTAAGTGGGTATTGAAGAACAAACTGGATGAACAGGGAATTACTGTAAGGAACAAAGCAAGATTGGTTGGAAAGGGTTACAACCAAAAGGAAGGAATCAATTATGGAGAGACTTATGCACCAGTAGTCAGATTGGAGGCAGTAAGATTATCGCTAGCCTATGCTTGCATGAACGGTTTTAAGTTGCATCAGATGGATGCCAAAAGCACATTTCTAAATGGATACATTGATGAGGAGGTCTATGTAAGCCAACCCCCAGGTTTTGAAGATCATAAGCATCCTAATCATGTGTTAAAACTCAAGAAAGCCTTGTATGGGTTGAACCAAGCACCTTGACAGTGGTATGAGAGGTTAAGTAGCTTTCTTCTTTCTCAAGGATGTGAGAGAGGGAAAATAGATAAGACTTTGTTTATTAAGAAAGCAAATAACCAAATTATTCTTGTCAAGTTTTATTGAACCAGCCCATAAATTTATTAATTTTTTGGTTATTTGTTTGCGATTGATCAAATAAATTAAGACAATTAACTGAGCCTTGACTGAATGTGTGGGAATTAACATAAATTCTGATTCTGTGTAAATGTTGTTCAATTGATTGGAACGAGAAACTGCTGAACGAGGATACCTAGTAACTTCTGGACAATAAGTTATGCAAGGAGAACTGCTATATGGGGAATGAAAATATTCCATTGCAGATTTTCAGTCAATTTGAAAAGGCATTGACCAAAGTTGAGGTGGCACTGACGGTAGAGCACATGTGAAGAGAGATAAGCCTGAAAGCTCCACGTGTCATGTGCTGATTGAGAGTCAATAGGTCAAAAATTGCAACATAGTCTGAAGCTAAGTCAATTTTGTTACAGTTTATTGTTTACAGAATCAAAACTGAAAATATTTGCTTGATTTGTCCATCAATGCCCAAGTATGCGTGACTTGATTTGAAATTAATTTGAATTTGAATTTTAAATTGTCATTTACTCAGTAGCTTGCATTATAAGTAACGATAAGCATTAGCCACCAGAACACACATTGTACCCAATATCATTCTGCATTCTGTATTGTGCTTCTAAATCACCAAAATTGTCATCATTCACCAAACACTGAAATGACTTTATCCTCCACACCAAAGAAACGTGTCAAGAGGGCCTGCGTGAAAAATCCTAAACCAAGTGGTGCCATCGAGACTGATTATCTTGAGCGTTGGTTTCCTGGATATTATGAAAGCATGGGAGAATATCACAAATCCTTCAGTAGGAAAGTGATAATTGCTTCTAAGGTCCTGAAGTTCATGTGGCTGAAAGAGGAGAAATTAGTTGAAGTAAGGGAAGCCTTGAGATTTCAAAAACTGGAGAAGTTTGTGAAACTTTCTGGATGTGTTTATCCAGACTTGGTGAAAGTATTTTTGACTAATATGTGGTGTGAAAATGATGCACTCTATTCTCAAGTAAAGGGGATAGATATATGCATCAATGATGAAGTTTGACTGGCTGTTGCGGGGCTAAGAAATTCAGGTGTTTCTATTGGAAAGAACAAAACTGGTGGACTGGAGATGTTCAACAAAGCACAGTTCTTCAAATCATGGCTGAGGAACAAAAACACTGAGCCAAGAAGCTATTCTGTTAGAGAGCTGTTTGTTACGCCCAGAATTCTGGCTTTCATTGTGATATGGCTGTTAACACCCAGAGGATTCAATCATGCTATGTTAACAAAGGAAGATCTGATGATAATGTACTGCTTAATGGGGAGAATTCAAGTCAACTGGATAAGTATCATCAAAGAACATCTAATGAAGATAAGGAAGAAAGTGGAATACAAAATTCCATATACTGTTCTGATTTCTCAGTTTATTGAGTACTTTGAAATAGATATTGAAAAAGAGGTTGTGGAGACTGTGAAAGCATAGAACGAGACAAATGCTGCAACATTGAACAAGATCGGGTTAATAAAGGTGAACGATAATCACTAGATCTGCAAGGCTGATTGTGATAGCTCTGAGCCTCAACCTGTTGAAGAAGACGACAATGCTGGAACAAGTGATGTTGTTGGAGATGAAGAATATAATACACCAATCCATGAAGTCCCAAACATGGGGTTTGGATAGTATTTCTCTGGTTTTGAACAAAGGATGATGACTCAACTCAACACCATGCAGGAAGAAGGGAGGAACCATCACCAGTATTGTGAGACTCAATTTCAGCACATTGAGGAGTCTATTGAAGATGTTCAAAGCAAGCTTGGCCAGATGTTTTACAATCCAGACGACTGAATTGTTTGTTGTATATTTGGCGCTTCACCCTATTTGATGAATGCAATGGGGGAGAAGTAAAGGCTTTAAAGTCATCTAGTGTGTTGTTGGCTGGTCCAGTTGGTGGTGTGTTTGCAGTAGATGTATTAGGGTGTTTTCTGTTGTTTATTGTCTGTTTCAGATTGTTATCTTTTTCAGTTTGTTATCTTTGTTGCTGCTTGGCTTTGTTGCTGGTTGTTCTAGTTTCTGGTTAAGTTTTTTTTTTTTATCTTGTTAGTAATCTGCGAAATATGTTGTAATCTGACTGTTTAAGTCACTCCAATCTGCTGCCCGGATATATCATGTGTACTTCATTATGAAAGAAATATGGTAATGTGTTTTGTTTAAAATGATTTTGATTTCTAAATATATTTCATTTACTGTATTTTAAAACGAGGCAATGGAGTATGGGGGAGCATTTGGATGATCATAAGGAAATCTTATATGAACAAGTTTAAAAATCACAAGGAGTGATTATCAATTGTTTTAGTTCTATCAGCCTGGACTAGTAGTTGCTCTGAACTTACTGAATTTACAAAATACCAATCAACTATTCCAGAGTACAGTTTATTCAGGATTGAAGAAGATTCAACTCAACACACAATTGATTGCTTTCATCAAATTGGGGGAGATTGTTAGCACCAGAAGTTGCTAGAGGATTTGATGAAATCAACAAGTGAATGAAGTCTAAGGAATCGTGAGGACTGCAAAGAGGACCATGGAGATGATTGAAGATGTTGGTTCTAGACTTAGGCTTTTTGTGTGTTTGTGTGAGTTCTTGCTCTTGTCATAAAATCATTTGTTGCAAGTTTCATATGTCTCAGTAAGCTCCAAAGATAAAATTGCTTAATCAAATTAATCAAAGCTTTCAAATAAATGTGTTTTGGAAAGAAAATTTAATAAAATGGTTTTATTCTAAATCTGATAATTTTTTTGCTCCAGAAAAGTTTAATTGATTGAACAATTATATTAATCGATTGAAGTTTTAACAGAATTATAAAATTGTTTGTCTATATAAATGGAAGGTACGTGTTTTGACATATACAGAAAATCATTCTAAGAAACCTTGTGAAATCATTTGAGAGAGAATCGTGCGAAACACCTTGAAAGCTTTTACTAACTCATTTCTTCTTAAGAATCATAATCTTGGAGTATTACTTTGAGTTTGAATCAGTGTAACAGTGATCTTGTGCAGAGCTAAGTGTTTCTACTATGTTCTTGATATCCTTGTAATCTGTTTTGAGTAGATTCACTGTGTGATTTGGTCTGATCATTGTATTTTTGAATACTACTGTGTGGTTACATATTGCATAGGGTGTGTGATTGTAACTTGTGTGTACAAAGGGCTCTGTACAGTTTGTATAGCTACTAAAAGGTTCAGTAGATTGTTTTTATTGCTGGGAGCAGGGTGTGCTTGCGGGGTGCAAGTGTTGTATTGTTTGATACTGATATTGGAGATCTTTTCTAGTAGAAATATTTGCTAGTTTGCAAAGGACTAGACGTAGCCCTTGAGAAAGGGTGAACCGGGATAAAAACTTGTGTTCTTGATCTTTCTTTCCCCATTCTTGAACACTTATCTTGTTTCTGGTGTTTGCACAATTAACTATTTCCCGCATGCAATTAATTGTTTTGTTCTAAGTTTGTTAGGAAATCTTTTTTGAAATTGTAGAAACATATTCTGGGTTCTGGATATTTCTTAGCTTGATTTTTCAGTCAATCAAGTTTTCAGTGTAATTGATTATATTTCTTTTAACTAGTTTTTCTTGAATCTTGATTTGTATCAACTGGTCATTGCTTTTCCTGAAATTGTTTAATCAACTGTGTTCTGGGTTTTTTGAAATGCTTTTCTGAAATACTTTTTTGACTGCAGTTTATTGCTCCCGCACTTGATCTGATTAAATACAACCGGTATAGTTGATTGATTATTTTCAAGAATATATTGAACATTAACTGTACATTTTACAGAAATCATCTTTTAATAGTTTGAATAAAGATTCTTCATCCACTTTTATTAAATTGATCACAGTTTGCGAAAATTTTTTGCAGTTCAATTCACCCCCCTCTTGAACTTAGCCTAAACTTATTTTACATTATTATGCAATATAGCAGTCACATATTTCTAGTATACTGTCCAACACAGAGTCAAATCACACCCAATTACTTTCTATGTACAAATCAATTAAAACTATATCACATAAGGCTACTAATATTGCACAATTAAGATTGATAGCACCAAGATTTTGCAAATGTCAATTTATCCAAATTGTAGTAGAAACAATGTATATGTATCACTCACAGTACCAATATGAGACAGAAAGCAGTACACACAATCAATGAGAAATTATCAATATAGCCATGAATTACTCAATCAAACTAGCTAATGCATATACTAAAATAAACAATATAAAGTGCCAACTAGAAAAACTATAACTTGTAGAAAAAAATACTTGAGGAGGTCATCTAGGAATGGTTGAGGTTGAAAGAATACTCGGGTAAAGCCAAGAATGGCTTGTAACAAAATACTGCATTGGGTCAGGAGTTACTTGGGAAATAATATTTCATTGAGCCAAAAGTGGCTTGGGAAATAATATTGCATTGAGCTAGGAGAGGATTGGGAAAGAATATTTCATTGAGCCAGAAGTTGCTTGGGAAAGAATAATGCATTGTACTTTACAACAATAGTCTGCTTAGTTGAACTTGACTGATTGGTCAAGAATTGGACGTAGTTAGTGTAATAAGACAAACTAGTATAAAAATATTGAGTATCTTTTCTTTCCTTGATATGTTACGTTGCATGTTATAATTATTTATTTAACTAAGGAAGGGGAAAAAGTTAAAATTGAACTTGAAAAATCATTTAATATATCATAGCATACCCATCTGTGTATTTTCTGACCGTGTATACTCAGACGATATAAGCAAAAAATTGTGAAAATTTAAAAATACAATTTAACCTTCTCTTCTTGTTTTATTTCGTGTTTTTAACACACCTGCCATGGCCTATGAAGCTTTTCCATGCTCCAGAGGTATTGAAAAAGAAGTCATACAATTCAATGCTATGTCCACAGCATTTAGTGCATCTCAAAGCTTTAAAGCATGCTTAGATGTAATTAGAAGTAGTTGAGATCTAAATAATACTCATTTACATCTTTATAACATTAGTTTGCTGAGTAAAACTCAATCAAAATGATCTAGAGCTTAATGTAGTTTGTTGATTACAGGAAAACTATTATAAAAATACCTTAGATAAATTCTTCTAATCTCTTATCTTCTTAGATTGCATGTTATTAATACTCATCTAAGTTAAGAAGAGAGTCATGCGAAAAAACAAGTTTGAAAAATTTTAGATATTATGTTCATTAAAGTTTATAACTACGTCTAACTATTTTCATTAAACAATATATTTAGAAAAACTAATTGACAAATCATCCATCAAGTATAAATTTTATCTTTTAGCACTTATCGGATGAAGTTTTATTGAAAAAATATCAAAATATCTTAAAATACAATTTAATTCTCATTTTTCTGTTTCCATATATTTTCAAAATATTACTCCTCTATATCATATATATATATATATATATATATATATATATATATATATATATATATATATATATATAAGCATGAACCAAATTCAACACATTAAATTTTCTTCTTATATACACATCTTTCATATATATAATTAAAATAATTAATAATGGATTTCGATTGATTGAGTTTAAATTAGTTCTAAAGTATTAAACCACAATCCTATCAGCTTAGTTATGATAAAAATATTCTGATCAATCCAAAAATCATAAGATTTAAATAATTAACAATTTTCATTTTTTTATTGATTCAGTTCTAAAGCACTAGGGTGTTGCTATTATTATTTTTTTTTGACCGATAAATAAAGAACAAAGTAATGGGCTAGATTCAAACCTTTGTCCTTTGTGGAGAACAACTTGACACAACCTTCGACTACTGGGGCAAAGTATAATATTTATATAGTAAATATTGTAATTTATATTATTCTAAAAGTATTCTTATTTACATCCACTATTTATAATGATAATATAATTTAAATCTAAACTATAAATAAATCAAAGTATGTTAATTATATATTTTAATTTTTTTTTAATATAGACTTAGTCACTAGATAAATTAACAATAAATTGATTTAAGAAGTAAGATCGTACCGCAATTGATTATATAAGATAATGGATTGTTATAATATAAACAATTGGCCGTTTCTGTCTGCACTCCATAGTTTCCTATTGCGCTCCCATATTTTAAAACATTCTAAAAATACCCCTGTGAAGATTAATTTAGGTATTGGTCATATTGGAGGTGGTAGTTCTCGGTGTGGTGAAGATTTTGGTAGGTGGTGGTAGTAGTTGGTTGGTTCGTGGGTGGTAATGCTTTTCGGTGTTTAGATGTTTGCGTATTCATTTGAGGTTAGTTTCTATTTATTGGTTTTTTTTCAATTTCGGATTGTGGAATACATGAATTACAAAATCTGAAAATGTATTTTATAAAATAAATATGTTCTGCATTGAAATCCGAAGGCAGTTGCTGTCTGTACTATATAAAATGCTTTCTATATTTAATAAATTCTCAATATGAATAATATTTTTATTATTTTTATTTTAAAATTGATTTATTAAATAATTTTCCTTTTCTCATACTGAGTCACTTACAAATATAAATCAAGTAAAAAATTGTTAATTTTCTCTTTTCTTAATAAATATTAACAAACTTTTTTAATAAATAATAAAAAAATTAATAAATATTAAAAATATCTATATAATTTTTTAAACAATATTAAATTAGTTATCACAAAATTAAATATTTAAAAATAATATGTTAAACTGAAATTTTTAAATTAATCTTATTAAGTTGTAAATATCTTAAAACATCTAATATCTTTTTTATTATTGTTAAAAAATAAATAAAATATGATAGAGATATTTCTACAAATGTGAAAAGAAAAACAATTGTTTAGTACATAAATTTTGAAATAAAAATATAAAGATATTATTGGAATATTGAAATTTTATTAAGTACGAAAAATATTTTGTATCATGCAATAATTAACTATTAAATTCAAAACACATTTTTATCTAAAAGTAGTTTTTGAATTATATAATCTGGGATATATGTTATAAAACAAACATGTCTTGGATTATATTTGTTTTATAAAATACATGTTGGATTATATAATTTAAAAGATAATTTTAGATATAGAAACGAATTTCGATTTGTACAATTTATAATATATTATACAAAACAAATATATTCATACAAAGTTTAAAACTAATTTCCACATTACTCAATCCCAATAAATAATAGAACTCAAATATGTAGAAATCAATTCTTACGTAATCTTAAAAACGACGACAATATGTATCGATATTCCATAAATGGGTGCAAGAGTGCTCTCCCGTCACAAAAACCATCAATATAAGATGCAGGGGTCCAAAGGGTGCTATGGTTGAGAAGAGGAAGAGGGGGTGCTCGAAACATGAAGAAGATGAAGTCAGTGAGTGTAGGGTTTATTTATTCTTTTATTAAGGATAGAAAGGTAATTCCGTTCATCTGTGGAGGTGTTAATGGAAACTATGGAGGTGCAGAAGAAACCGTCTAAAGAATGATAATTTAACAATCCATTAGAATAAAACAATTATCTCATAATTCACTTTATGAATATTTTAATTATTATTATTTTTAAATTTAATATATATTATTATAAAATAAAGTTGTCAAATAATTATTTTATTTTAATAAGTTGTCCAAAATATCTTAGTTTTGATAATTGACTACAACAAAACAATGTATATATTGAATTAATTGATGAATAAATCAATGCACGAAAGTGACAAAATATAAACTACTTGAAATTGCCCTGACAAGATCTTAATAAACGAGTTCCAGTACAGCATACATCACTGGTCAAGAATGCAATGTTACCTACCATTCAAGCGAGCAACATGTCAAACGCAGAGTCTTTGGCATGAATTTATTTAAAGAACCCTATATTTGTTTTAAGTAAAATGAGGAAAAAGGATGACATATCTCTGTCTATATAGGCAACAGGTATGTATCAGACTTAAAAGGCTTATTATGAGTAAGAGTTAAGAATGAATTGCTGTGAGACAAACTCCACAACTACTGAGACTGGTCTGTCTTTTGATTAGGAGCGTCATTACCTGTCAACTGGTTAACCTCTCTGTGGTAACACTTGGAGTAAACAAAGAAAACCCTTTTGAAATAATTAATATCTTGAGAAACAATATGAGTTAGCGGTGATGATGTTCTTCAATAAACTGGGCCATTTTTTTTAACACCATCATGTCCCATAATATTCTAATTACTAAGGTTATGTTTGGTTGTGACATAAGTTCAACTCTAAAGAAAACAAATTACATTCATGATTATCACTCTTTTAATATTCCTTTTTTCTTAAAATGTTCCTTTTAATATATATGTGATATTATTTATGACACTTGCCAATAATTAATCACGTGTGTGTCATAATTTGTCATATTAGTGAAGTTAGGCACATGGACTGTTGACTATACAACCTTGGTATCTTTACCGTGTCTTAATCTGTTCATAATTGAGAGTAATATCGATAAAAGTAATTTGGTAAGTGAGTTTTGCCTATAATTTTGTATTGTTTTGCATTAGAAAATGTTATGATGTTAATAGTTGATTGCAAATGTTGCCAAACGCAGAAGTTCCTTTTTATTAATTTTATGAAATTGGGTTCCCCCATGGGCTTAAATATTTCTTGAAATCTAAGAAGCCTACACATTTCAAAAACTTGAAACTCACATTTCACCAACCAACTTAAGAATTGTTCTAACTTTCGATCCATCTCCTTTTGAATCTTTCACTATTATGAACACCAACCCTTTTCGACATCATTCCCATTTATAACTATAGACTTTTCCTCGACTTTCCCTGTATGCCTATGTAAGAAGGCATGCTATGGAGAAGCGAACAAGTTCCCAAGAGTCACGAAAATTGAGCCAAATCTTTTTCCCCAAGCAACTCAACAAAGTGCACCCTGTTAAGCTACACAGAAGCTCTTCAACTTCATCCATATCCTCCTTATCATCCTCATTGTCACAAAACTCAGATGAGTCTTCCCAAACAGATTCTTTGAATCTAGTGGATGACAATTTTCAATTTGCATTGAATTTGATTTCACCGCGTGGTCGAAGAAGAGGACCAGCAGTTACCAATACTCCTCTTCACCAGCAACAAAGTTCACACACTGCTGAGCCTGGTGAATTGAGAAGATGCAATTGGATCACAAAAAACTGTGGTATGGTCAATTTCTTTTGCATTGCAACAGAGGGTACTGCATAGAAACATTCAATAGGAAACCAAAGAAAAGTGTCAATATTCAAATGTCACTCATACCATGTTAGTCTTTAAACAAAGTCTTTAGCTTTGCCACTATTTCTAAGTATATGTTTACACACAACTAATTCAAAATAATTTTAGACATGAGTTAAAAACAATTATTACAAAAGTATTTTTTTGTAGGTAAAACCAATTTATGATTTGATGATAATGTACGCCAATCTATGTATTCTAATTTAAATTCTATGTTTATTTAAATTTTATTAAAGATTTGGTAACTTGAATACAACACTAGATCAGGTTGCTTTCACTTTAGTGTATCCGTAGTGTGTATCTTGAGCGTAAAATCAAGTGGCATATAGTACTGTCTCATAACACGTAATAAGATTTTTTTTTTTTTTTTAGATGAGTGATCGAGTTACTAATCACAACTTAGCTAATGTGTTGAAATCTAACAGTTAAGAATGTTGTTTATTATGGTGGGAAAAAAAGGGTAATTTAAACATTATGCCAATTTTCTTAACGATATTCATGTTTCACACATTACATGGGTCTTATGCTGAGAAAGCCAATATTACTCAGCAGTTCTATTTCCAGCTGCATATCATTTGACTTTCGATAATATTTTCACGAAGAAAAATTAGAATCAGAGCTGAATTAGAATACTTGCGCAGATAAGGCTTATATAGAATTTCACGATGAGTGTTGGGGGGTTCCAGCCTACGATGACAAGTAAGTAATATTTCTGTACGGTATAGAACTTTTTCTTTACCTTGTAAAATAAGCACTGGTATGGAGATAATGATCATAAACACGATCCAATTCTCTGGTTTGATTCATGAAACAGAACATTGTTCGAGCTTCTTACATTGTCAGGACTGCTGATAGATTACAACTGGACAGAAATTCTAAAAAGAAAGAAAATTCTTAGGTAACATTGTGTGAGGAAAAATTCGTTTTGCATTCATGTTGCTTGGTTTGTAATTACATTAAGATGTCTATAACATGTTATGCATGACACAGACAAGCTTTTGCTGGATTTGATTCTTCTACTGTGGCCAAAATGGAGGAGAAAGAAATCATGGAAATAGCATCGAACAAGGAAATTCTGTTACCCGATTGCAGAGTGAGGTGCATAGTAGACAATGCGAAATGCATAATGAAGGTAAGAACACTATCACTAATGTGATGTATATCAAAATTTTTGTAATTGGGTTTTCTATGAATTGACATACATGGCTAAGTTAGTTGTTGAATTAATCATATTTTATCCCACAGATTGTGAGGGAATGTGGATCATTCAGCTGCTATATATGGGGTTATGTAAATCACAAACCAGTGATTAACAAATTCAAATACCCAAGAGATGTCCCTCTAAGGACTTCAAAAGCAGATACGATCAGCCAGGACTTAATAAAGCGTGGCTTCCAATTTTTGGGTCCTGTAATTGTTTATTCTTTTATGCAAGCAGCAGGATTGACAATTGATCATCTTGTGGATTGTCATAGGCACGATGAATGCGTAGGGCTAGCACAAAGGCCTTGGAGACATTTGTAACATATTCGAGGAGTGTTAACAACACACTTTTTAACATACTCTTTAAAAACATTTTCTATTATTGGTTAAATTTTATCCAAAAAAAAATACAAATTTTCATGTTAGACTCATTATATATAAAGTGAAACTTAAAATTTTGTGATTTACAAAAGAGTCCTATCAATAATAAAGAATGTATTTAAAAGAGTGTGTTAAACAACGTGTTTTGGTGTTTCTCTTTGTAACATTCAGCAGTTTACTTGCATAATTTTTTCTTGATTTTATGTATCAACAGCTATTCAGTTTTCCATACATGCCTACTCTGGCAAGGAAACAAAACATGCATGATTTCCTGTCCCTCTTTTTCTTTGGGTTTTGGGTCAGTTTTCCTTCTCTTCTTTCCACAATGATCAAGTAAACCTTTTCCATTGTCAATAAATTGAAAAGGGTTGCTTGCTTGCCTTTGAATTTGAGTGATGATGAGAGTGAATGTTGAAGCCTTGGTTGTTGTACATTACATGTTTGGTCTGGTAAGTGAATCAGACCAATGAGTAAATGAAAATGTTCTTGTTTTAATTGTTCCAAGGCTGTTTTTCATTATCTCTAAATCTTTTCTTTTGTACATTACCAAAAAACATGGTATCCTGAGACTAACTAGTTTTAAAAGAAAATGAATATGATAGTGATATTGTTCAAGGTTGGTAGAAGAGAAATGACAATGCATATGGAACTAGCTCCACACCCTCAACCTATATTCCTTACCTCCTTCTTTTCCCTTTCGAAAAGATGTTTCAAAATAATCTCATATAGAATATAAAATCTTAGAGAATATTGGTATGTCCCAAAAGATGCATTAATATCTTGAACAATCTCTCCTCTCCTGTCCTCATCTCACCTCACTCCTTACAATATTTTCAAAATACAGACACCTTTTCTAATATTTGTTAAAACACTAAATGATCCAAAACCAACTAGATCATCTAATACCCACCAAGCGGTCTCATGAAATGAGAGACTAGGAGTTTTGATAATAACAAACACTATAAGACTAGTTAAGGAATATAAAAAAGCCCACTTGTATGCAGAAAGTAAAAGATTAAACAACAAGCAACATGCAATTCAATTTGGAAAGATGAGCACGCAAATATTCATGTACCAAACGATATCTTGATGAACAATGCACTGAATGATACACTAGATAGACGCTCTCAACATAATTGACAAAATAATAGTGCAAGGTCACATCAGACAAACCTATAGGGCGTAGTCATACTAGGTGAATTTGTTAGATATTACATGCAGACCAAAAAGTATCAGATGATCTAGTCAACCTTCATGGTAGATGAAACTAGCATTGAACATATAAGACAAATTGATCAATGTTCTCATATTCATGATAGATGATCTATCATGATAAAGACTTTCTAAACTCAGTGTTTAAGATTATAATTGAAATTAAATTATTCTTAAGTACTTTTTAAACTCATTTTGATATTATTAAATCTATATAAATCAATGTTTAAATCAAAACATGTTGAATTAACTTATATAGAAAACTTTCATTCTTTGAGCGAAGAACTTAACGTATTATGATATTAAATAATGTTTTTGAAATAACTAGATTTTATTTAAGTTTGATTTGCTTCAACGTTTAAAAATTATACAAAATTAGTCAGTTTTTGAAAAGATATTAATGTTGGACTTTCTGGATTAGAAAGTTTTTACGATTCAAAAGATTATACTCATGCATTAAACTAATTGATTTTGATTGACTCAGGTGCTTGGATACAAATTGTGATGGCCATTCATATTCAAATTCTTTCCAGAAGATATTAAAATATAAATTATGCACAAAATATTTCAAAGCAAATATTTCCTATTGGAGCTTTCAACATGAAATTTTTGAAGGCAAATTGCATGAGTTATGGAATAATCAAGAGCATACATGACCAAGCTTCAAAGTTCAAATTATTACAGATCAATAAAGAATTCAAGGATCAAATATGTGAAGAAGCGAAGATTACATCAAAGAAAAAGTTGCCTAATGTAGCTTTTGATAACAAAAGAAATGGAAAGCAAAATGAGACTCATGCAGATTATGATTGCTTCATCACATCTCAACGTTTAATTTCTTTGCATAGATGGAAAGTTAATTTCAAATGAATTAAAGATTCAGAATATACATTTAGGATGCAGATATTCATCAGTGCATAAGATTCCATTCAAAGCATCAAATGAATAAAACTTCAACTGTCATAATTCGAAAAGGCTATATAAAGACCTTGAAGATGAAGAGCAAGACACAAATGAATACATAGAGTGAAAAGTAGATATTCAGGAATTTTATTTTAAGTTTCATTGTTCATATTTTCTATTTGAGAGTAACTAGGAAAAGAGTTGGGTGCAAACTATAATAAATTATTCACTTTGTGAAGTATTCCCTATAAGCTTAATTTGTTCTTTCTGTGAGAGTATTTTTCTCATTGTTAAGAAGTCTTGATATGAAGGGGAGATTAAGACTGGTTTACTTGGAGAGAAATAGAATACTTGTCTTGAAGAGGTGTGAAAAGTCTTTTAAAACTTGTTACCTAGAGAGGTGTAGGATACCCACACTAGTGGAAAATATTCTTTTAACAGCGGTTCCGGAGGGCCTACAAAGGCGGTTCTGCCACCGCCGTCATTCCCACCGTCGTAAAAAGTACGCCATATACGAAGGCGGTTAAACAACCGCCGTTGTATATGACACATACCAAGGCGGTTCGTCAACAAACGTTGTAAAAAATCCTTCGCAGTGGCAGAAATGAGAATTTAAGACCTGAACAACACCTATTAAGGCGGTTGGGACCAGGAACCGCCTTAATAGGGGTCTACAACGGCGGTTAAACAGTGAAACCGCCATTGTAGACCCCTATTAAGGTGGTTCCTGGTCTCAACCGCCTTAATAGGTGCTGTTTACAAAAGCGGTGATGACCTTAACCACCGTAGTTTAAGCTATTTTTTTTTTTAAATGTTGCACCTATTCGTGCTGCTGCCCAAATCCTGCATATATTTCTAGTTTTATATATATTTGCAGGCACTTATATTTTCAATCACATTACATATTTCAAATGTACATATGTTATAAAAGATTGGAGGAAACTAAATTACATTGCAATGATCAAAATTTTAGGTTACACTACAACATACTAGTATACATTATCCTAAACATAATCATA
>Ga0209700_106528_pt1 | contig 17909 bp, 6 predicted proteins | sample SiratroredBW_FD_187528 | JGI IMG/M metagenome (GOLD analysis project Ga0209700, IMG submission 187528) | Root nodule microbial communities of legume samples collected from California, USA - Siratro red BW (SPAdes) (version 2) | ecosystem: Host-associated > Plants > Roots > Nodule | place: USA...
ATATATATATATATATATATATATATATATATATATATATATATATATATATATATATATATATATATATATATATATTTCAAACAATTTACTTTATATATATAGCATTTTAAGTTCTTAACTCGTTTAAAATCTTGCAGAATATATACAATGAAGATGACTACAGCTTTGTAGATGACAAGAATGGTATTGTCACTTTACCTTATCAATACATTTCTCAATTTACATTCATTCTAGTAATATTAACTTATCAATCCTCATTTTCAGTGTCTATTTTGTACACAGGTTTTCCTCATGGCAGATGAATCTGTTAATCATACCTGTTTGGAGAATATTCTTCTGCTCATCCTGTGACATTAAAAATGTCACAGGTTGGAAATTCAAATGGTGCATTAGCCTTCTTTGGCATAACTCTGCTATTATTTTTAACCTGTTCAATTTCAAACCACAGTAATATAATGACACAGTTTGCATATTATGGCCAATTTAACGTTAACCTTAACATAACACTTGTAGTCTTAGTATCCTTCTTGCTAGACTGTCATTTCATGATAAACTTTCTGCAAGATATTACATACAAACTACAGAAAACAAAGCCATCTACTTAAGAATGAGATCAAATAGGAAAACTACACACACAAAATATGCAGTTCAATGTGGCAGCAGCTTCTTAATTCCGGCCTTTTGCTCTGATGTCAACTTTGCTGGGAATTTGATGTCGAATTTGATTCTAAGATTACCCTTCTTTGAAGGGTCTTTTGAAATTGGCATCCCTTCCCTGGGGACCACCTCTTCATAGTTTGGATGAATCACATTGTTGATAGTAATGTTCAGAACCCTGCCATCTAGTGTTGTAAGATGGACAGTGTAACCCGTAAGAGCTTCTGCAAGTGACACTTTTTCTGTCACAACCAAATCGTTACCATCTCTGGTAAACACTGGGTGAGGTTTCTCATCAATAACAAACACAAGATCAGAAGCAATCACATTTGGCAGCTCATTTCCTTTCTCTGTGAATGTGATCTTTGTCCCCTTCTTCCACCCTGGTTTAATTTCCAAGGTCAATATTTCCTCCACAGGTAAAGTCTTGCTGCAAAAAAAAAAAAAAAAAAAAAAAAAAAAAAAAAAAAAAAAAAAAAAAAAAATTCCACACCATGATTGCATACAAAAGTTTACAAAGTATGCATTAAACAAATATAAAATGTAGAATACATAACAACATGATGTAACTAATAATCTATTTACAATATATCATATGGATGAGTGAAAACTTGTGCCAGCTCTACATTGTTTCTGCTTGATTTCTTATTTTTAACTGATGTTGTGCTTAAATCATTATCATCATTATCTTTTTCGCCCTATTACCAAAGGAATAGGTTGAATTACCAATTGTGCAAACTACCCTTGAGAACATCACACCCCAAACAAGTACCATAAGTCATTTTTATATATTAACTTTTTTCATATATACCAGGAACAATGAACCATATGATAGGCTTGTTCACTTATTATTACTACATTTGCAAAATACATAAAGAGAAGGACTTACCCACTGGCATCAGCAATCTCCCTTGAGATCTTCATTTTTTTGGTAGTGCCCTTATAGAGCTCTTCAAGGGTGCAAGGCAACCTCTTCTCTATAGGAGGTGCCTTGCGTGGACCCTGATTCATTGGCCTTCCTTCTCCAAATGAACCAAATATATCATTGCCAAAAACTCCACCCAAGGAACCACCCCTCATGCCACCACCACCACCAAATGGGCTTGATCTTGAAAACCCGAAAAATTCAGCAAAAATGTCATCTGCGTTTCTGGGATTGAACCTAAATGCTGTTGGACCATCCCCAGTTTGGAAGAACGTTTGTCCACCAGCATCTGGAGGTGGCACTTGCCCTTTAAGCCCTTCTTCTCCATACTGATCATAAATTGCTCTCTTCTGGGGATCACTCAAAACCTTCACCAAACCAATACACCAACTTAGATTCTATATTAGAGAAAACAATTTTGCTCATAAATATGAAAATTGATAAGCACATCAACCTATGTTTAATTAAAGACCACCCCTTAGAAAATAAATCAGTCTCCATAAGTCCTATTATCGGATGTTGAGTTATATATTGATTGTTATTTCCATTTTACATTTTTTTTGTCAAAGACAAAAATCACATCTAACTCGTTTCAATAGACAAAAAGGTATCTCATATAGAAGACTACAAACATTTAACCTACATAAACAAAATTAATCCACAATCCCTGTTTGAAGAGAAGAGACATGCATTAACACAAATTGAACAGAGGAAGTATAAGGAAGAAAAGATAAACAACTTCGTAGGCTTCAGATATTTGCTTGAACTTAGTCTCGGCCTCTTTCTTATTGGTTGCATTCTTGTCGGGGTGCCATTTCATGGCAAGCTTTCTGTAAGCTTTCTTCAAATCATCATCTGTGACATTCTTATCAACCTGCAAAATCTTATAGTAGTCCACACCCATTTTCCTTCACTGTGGAATATTGGTCCCTCAAGACTCAGGCTTTTTCAAGTATTTTGTTAATTCAATATCAGGAGAAGAAGATGACGATGAAAAAGATTATTCTAGAAAACCACCAACAGGACCAGATGAGTGTAGAACCTTCTCGAGCATGCACGCATTTGCGCTGGATGATCACGTGCCACCTATACTTGCTTGCTCACTTCAGTGGTATTGGCCCAATTTAATGTAAATTTAATATCATCTCAAAAAAATATTGCGTATTAATTAAATCAATAAATCCTATTATTAGTAAAAAATGGATAATTTTTACAATTTAAAATAATAAGTGATAAGGGATTACTTCAACTTGATAAAACATTATGGATCTAATCTTTTCCAATTCATAGAATTTAGTTTCAGATTCTATTAGTAAAAATGGATGTTTTAATAAGATTATTTTATTTATTTCATTGATCTTATCTTAAACAATTGTATTAAAGTAGAAAAATTTTCTTTATTAAGTCTTAATATAATTTTATTCTGAATACCAAGTAGATATTATTGTCAGGAATTAGGTTAAGGCAGTTAGTTACAAAGTGTTTTATACATTTAACAAATTCTTAAAATATCAAAAATATTTTTATTATTTTATATATTAAATAATTTTTTTTCTTATCATATTAATATAAATATCTTTTTTATATTTTTTTTATAATAACAATAAAAATAATGTTGAAGGTTGTTAAGATATTTAGAATTTAATATAATTAATTTTAAAAATTCAGTTTAATATATTATTTTTAAATATTTAGTTTTTTTATAATTAATTCAATGCTATTTAAAAGAAAATATAAATATTTTTAATATTTATTAAATTTTTTTTATTATTTATTAAGAAAATTTGTTAATATTTATTAAAAAAGAGAAAAATAAAAAAATTTTTTACTTGATTATATTTATTACAAGTGAAATTGTTAATATATTAAACATTTGTTATGTGTAGAAACAAATATATCCTGCGCACGAAGCAACCGACTCAATAAAATAAGTAGAGTGTATGAATTATTGTAGTTTATATATATATATATATATATATATATATATATATATATATATATATAATTTCAGGAAAAAAGAATATTGTAACCTAAATAATCCAGGAGTATTCATAATTCTAATAACTAATTTGATTTATTGTTTTATATTTATTATTTTCATAAAACCGTTAGGATCATAAATTGTGAATATTCATCTTCTTCTATGTTTAAACTTACCGTAAACTAAAATTTAAACAAGAAATGTTCTAAAAATAATATTACTTCTCTTAAATTAATATAATTAAAATTATATGTAATACATGTTTGAATTGTGCTATTAATTTTTGCTTTCAAAACATTAAATTAACTATTAAAATGTTTTAGGAGGCTACTAGGTACTAATAAATATTGCATGGTTAACAAGAATAATTCATAAAAGCAACACGGGATCCTGAAACTCACTGTCAATATTATGTTCATTAGATGTTGAGCATAATCCAGATTAGATAACCAACACAGGTCTCACAAATCCCATGTTGTATAGTGATTCCAGCAAGAATGAAATAGAATAGTGATTCCAGAACTAGAATCCTTTTCCACATGATAACTGAACAATCCCAATACATATCAGGTAAAAGATGATGATGAACTTTGATCACAACATTCTAACACACTGAGCTAACTTTAATGGCAGACAAATCCAACTTGAATGAGAAGTGTCTGTGTATATTGAGTGATGTTTCCTAAGTTTTCTGTTTCAATTTTCGAAAGTTTTTCTTGTACCAAGGCATTTAGTATCAGAATTATAAGGGCTACACAAATCTGTAGATGCAAGGTCCCTTAAGCATCGATGAAGCAAGATAGAAACAAGAAGAAAATAACATGTATTCAAAAATGAAAATATAAGAATTAAGGATATATATCAAAATTTTCAAAATCATTTTGTTCCCATCTCAATCAAGCAGATTAACATAACTATAAGAATCACAAACTCATCTAAACTAACTAATAAAATGAGTAAGGTCCCGATAACTGTCAATGACTAGTAAATCTAGGAAATCGATTTCATTTAATGTACACTGTACTGAAAAAATGACACTACATTATTTTTCTTCAGATTTCTCTAGAAAAAATGACACCACATTATTTTTCTTCGGATCCCTTAGGCAGCATAGGCCTCTCTGCCAAATTTTGGAGTTTTTCTTCATGTTTAAATACTTGCTGTCGGTAGAAACCATGCATACGATCAAAAAGCCGCTTCTTCAATGACTCAAAAGCCAGATCGAATCTTTCTAGTTGCTCCATGGCATTTGCATTATACAAGAACAATCCATAGTACAGATCAAAACTATCTCCAGCAGTATTTTCCACCAAACTCAACAATGTTTCGTAACCCTTTGTGTCAATTGGCGTTGCCTCCAACTTTAGTTTTTCTAAAAATCTTCCTGTAGTATGTGTGATAAATTGTGATCCAGCTGCATGCCAATCATGTTCTGCACATGACATTTCAACCATTCGGCACCGTTCACTAGAAAAAATGTCCAGAAACCGATCACATCGTGAAATTCTTGATTCATCTGTCCCTATTCTAACTTTATCATAAACTAAAGCAAGACCATTCCATCCATTTTTTCCACTCTCTGGCCCAAACATAGGATGCGTGCAGAGAATATCAAAATCAGGTGACAAATGTTGAAGAAACAAATTTCTAGGAAATTCTTTGACAGAAAGTACATCAACAAATAAAGTACTTCTTTTCAATCTCTGCATAGGCAATGATCTAAGAACTTTCTCTGTGGAAAGGATTGAAGTGCAAAGTAAAATCACTTCTGGATGTTGTTCAAAAAGATCATCAACATTATTAAAATATGAAGCCCCCATTTCCTCCGCCACACTAGAGTAGTCCGATCTAGAGTATGCCAACACTTGATGACCATGACGCACAATAGTTTTTGCAAGAAACTGACCAAAATTGCCGAAACCAATAATTGCAATCTTGAGCTTTAGGCTGCCTTCAGATTGGCTTGAAATATTTGGTTTGTATTTGTTGACTTCAGTAACATCACCGGATCTGATAGAATGAAACATAAATAAAAATTAGACTTGATAGGCCAACCACGAATAAAACAAAATAGTGACAACTTCAATCTTTCCAACACATGGTCATTATTTATTATCAATTGCACTGCAAAAACAATCTTTAACCCCGTTCCATAACGAAAACATTAAGCCAATTAAAAACAAAAAAGAGCAAAACTCATAACAAAGCAAAATTTCCCTTCCATCTCCAAAATTAAATTGCAAAATCCAAATTCGTGTCCCCTTAATTTCCTAACAACAATGTGGTGATTCGAGTAACATAGTTTATACATTGTGTCATTTAATCACACTATCATTCAATAAATGATCACATATATTAAGTTTGCTAGCAATCCATATACATTAAAAACTAGATTACAATGAGCCTTTAAAAACAAATATACACCTTAGTTCTTTGGAAACCCGTGATAGTACAGGTGCAAATCCATTTAGAGCATTCATGAGCTTTGAGTTGTCTGCAGACTGGCTTGAATCATTTGTCTTGTATTTGTCAAGTTCAGCAACATCATCGGATCTGAATATTACCATACAATTTAACTATACATTAGACTTGATCGGAAACACCAAAAATAGTAACAATCTCAATCTTCCCCACAAATGGTCATTATTTATTATCAATTTCAAAACAAAAAATAGCAGAAACCATAACAACAAAGCTAACCTGCCCTTAGATCCCCAAAAAAAGAACCAAACTCATGTCCCAATAATGTACTAACAACACCAAACATCACTTTCATACAATTCAATCACACACTATCATATTTGCTAACTTTTACCATAACCATCTTAAAAGTCAAGTCATTCGAATCATGATCATCTTAAAAATTACCATGCTTTGTGATTGCAAAGCATTACAAGCATATAAATTATAGCAAGTCTTTGAAAAAACAAAGGACCACCTGTGTTCTTTGGAGGGTAGTGATAGCACAGGTGCAGATCCATTTTGAGCCTTCTGGAGCAGCTTATACACATACTCATCTGGTAAACTCTGCCCCTTTCCAATCCCAGCATTATCAAACAACTGCTCCCTCACAACACCATGCAACCGCCCCATGAGCTGTTTCCGCAAATCCTCGAAAGCAAAATCTAACCGCTCCAACATCTCCAGTGAATTCTTATTAAACATAAACAACCCGTAATAGAGATCAAAACTATCCCCAGCAGTGTTCTCCACCAGATTCAACAAGGACTCGTAACCCTTGGTGTTGATCGGACTGGACTCCAACATCAGCATCTCCAAAACCCTCCCAACGGTGTGCGTGATGAACTGCGACCCCGCCGCGAACATATCGTGATCGGCGCAAGACATCTCCACCATTCGGCACCCCTCCCTCGCGAAGATGTTGAGGAACTTCTCGCACCGCTCGATTCGGCGGTCGTCGTCGCCAATTCGAACCTTCTCGAAGACGAAGGGGAGGCCGGTCCACGCGCGAGGCGCGCTTTGGGGACCGAACATGGGGTGCGTGCATAGGATATCGAAATCGGAGGGGAGCGCGTGGAGCAAGAGGTTTTTGGGGAACTCCTTAACGGAAAGAACGTCGACGAAGAGCGTGCTGCGTTTGAGGCTTTGGAGAGGGAGAGTGAGGAGCACGCGCTGGGTTGAGATGATGGAGGAGCAGAGGAGGATGACTTCGGGGTGCTCCTCGCAGAGGTCGTGGGGGTTGTGGAAAAACGTGACGCCGAGTTTGCGGGCCGCGTCGGTGTAGTCGGAGCGGGAATGGGCCAGGACGGTGTGGCCCTGCCGGACGAGGGTTTGGGCCAGGAACTGTCCGAAGTTGCCGAAGCCCACGATGGCGATCTTCAGCCTCTGGGCGTCGTGGAACTGTTGGGCCACTCTGGACTCGTAGTCGAAGGGCTGGGCCGCGTCAATGGCGCGAATGCGGAGGGGCCCGTGGGCCCGAACGCGTGAAGAGAAGGCTTTGGAAGAGGAGAACGGAAGATCGTTGGGTTTGAGATTTCGGCGGATAGTTGTTGAAGGTAATGAAGTAGAAGGCTTCGGCGATGACGGCGCCGCCTGAAAGGTTGAAACACCCATCATTGCTGATGGGAATCGACACACTAACCTTAAAATTTAGCGGCGACAACGAGGGTGTTGAGTGGTTCACCACCACCTTAAAAATTATGTTTTTTTTTTCTTTTAAAAAAAATGCTATGCACATTGTGCACCCTTGTTGGCTTATGGGAAAACTTTAAACTTGAAAGATCCCCTCTGGTTTCAGCTGGTTCTCACTTCCAAACCCTGTTTCAATTTTTACTTCTTCATTACAAGATTTTATATTTTTTAGTTTTGAACAAATACTAGTGCAGTTAGCTTTCTTTACTTTATTTAACAGTTAACAAATTCAATGAAATTTAAATAAAATATATTTGTGTGTATATGATATTAATAATGTATGTTTAAAAAATAAAACATGAGAAAAGAGTCAAAGTTAAATACTAAATATTATATATTAATAAATATTGTAATTATTAAATATTATATTAATACTCACATTAAATTTTATCATTTTAAAATAAATTTAAAAAATTATTTGACGTTAGAGTTAGATATGTTTCTGTTATCTTAAAATGAGCAATTTGTTTTTGTTATCGCAGAAATTTTTTATTGATTTATTAATTTTATAATTAAAAGTTCTTCCTTTTGATCTTAATGGTACTTTGAAATTACAAACTCAACTAAAAAAACAGAGCTGAACCCTATTTTAGTTCCAATTTTAATTTTACTCCTTTTATGCTCAAATTCTATTACTTGCCAGTTCTATAACTAATTAAATTTATTTTAATTTTAACTTTTAACAAAATAAAAAAAATAAATCTACATTGTTGGCTGAAAGCCCTGTGTTCAAAAAATATCCTCAATCTAACTTCTTTTTTTATATAAATATTCATATTCATGTGGTGGTCAAACTTAAACAAATAATTATCAAAAATAAAAAATATATATAAAATATTGAAATTTAAATGAAAAAATAGAAATGACTATCGAGATAAAATTAAAGCAACAAGAAATTAGAGAAACATAAGCAACATAATGTAAATATATAACTAAATGGTGTTCAAGCAAAAATAAATATACATCATAATAATTAATATAAAAAATAAAGTAAAAATTTTAAAAATGTAAAAAAACATCAACACAAAAAGTATAACAATATAAACAAAGATTAAAAAAATAATAAGAATGAACATAAAAAAACATGAAGTAATTGGAGGATTAGTAGAAATTAAGTAAATTTATTGAAATTAATGTAAATAAAGCCTTACAGTAATTAAAATAACATAAATGATAAACTAGTCCTTAAATCAAATATTAATGAATACAATGCAAATAAAAAAGTCAAGAGATATAATAATAAGATCAAGACAATAAATAAACAATATTCATAAGCAAAACTACAACAAAAACAAATAACTATAAAATATAAAATAAAAAGAAGGGTTACAATAAATCTCATATAAATCTATTGAGATTAGTAAGTGGCGAAGATTTCGGAGAAGGAAATGGAATTTTTAGAATGCTAGCTGGAATTATTTTAATAATATTCGTTAATGGAGAATCTAAATTGGAAAAAAATGGCTTAGCTAGGCAAAAAAAAAACTAGGCAATTGGAGAAGACAGGGGTTTGGCCAGCTATGATGGTGGGAGAGATTGAATAAGAACATTAATAGATTAGGTGGAGATGCATATATGAAGACAAAATTTCTATTATTAAATTATTTTGTCCAAATCAAAATATATTTTTTATGGACTTTTAAATTCTACACGTGCCAGGTTTTGTGATCAATGCTCTTCTGATTATAAAATAATTTATTTTGAATCTTTATAGTTATTAGATAATAAAAATGATTTTCAAATTATAAGATCTCAGTTTTATAAAAAAAATATTTTTTTTTGTGATTATAGAGTGCAAAGTCATTTACATTATAATTTTATTTTTTAAACTTAAATTTTATTAAATTTTTTAAATTCTAAAATATAAAACTCTAAATTCTAAAAAGATAATCCTTTCGGATTATATTTATGAAGAGAGAGTAAGATGATAATTATTTTATGATAATTATTTTAAATTAGTTCGCCTATTTATATTTTTATTATAGTTGTATAATAATAAATGATGTTAAAATATAATAGTGAATGAGCTACATAATGATATATATATTATTTTTTCTATATTCGATACACGTTAGAAATAATAGTGAAGGAGTTATGAGATAGTCATATATATTATTTTTGCTAGACTTAATATATATTAGGCTATAAATAATAGTGTGAGTTGTATAATTATATATACCAACTAGTATAAATTAGTGTAAATGGTACATAAATGGTTAATATAAAAATTAGATTAAATTATCAGTGGCAAAAATTATTCTACCATAAAATTTTCTACAAGTCTATATAAGTCACTATAAAAAAGTTTCACAATTGTTTACTTTTATAAATAATTTACATTAATTATTTGTACAAAATAACTTATTAGTTAATTGTTAAATGGATTTTTTTTCTAAATCAATACAATACTTCACTTTATTTTGCATTTTATATTTAAAATAACATGCAATAAATTATAATAGTTTAATAATAATTTTTGAAATATTGTTTTTCTCTAAAAGTTTCTCTTTAACTACATATAGTGTTATACTAATTAGGTATATAGGTCAACTTAGAAAAAGTATATATTGATTAGTTGTATGATATATTGTGGAAATGATCCATTTAAAAAAGGACTGGTGTTCAACTTTCTTCCCATGATAAAACTTATCAACTCAATAATTATAACAATATCACAACAATTGCTTGTTATGATTAAGAAAATTTCTTATGTTGGGAGTTCTTCCAAGGGTTGTTGAAAGAATTTTGTTGTTGATTCTAGATTATCATACAAGTATTTGATTTTTGAGAAATATTCTTAAGTTTTGCAGTTGATTCTAGATTTGTTGTAGTTTATTGGTAATGAATTTCTCGGATGCATTCACCAGTCAAAAGATCTAACAATAAACATGTTACCTTTTTCAAATATTTACACGAAAAAAATAAATGTTGGTACAAACAAACACAAACCAAGCTATTGCACTCTTCTTTATGTATCTATGGCAGACGAATATATAACATTTTTCTTTTTTGTTTTTTTTTTGTTTTTTGAAGACGATGGTCTGAATCTTTTAGAAACCAATTTAATTAAAAGAAAATTCTCTTATCCAATTGACTGAGTGAGTTTCAAGGGATGCTTGAAGTGTAAACCTTCCATTCATCTTCTTCTCCTTGACCTCCTTAATCGGCAAATAATTGCAGTCGGGTCAGGGCAAATTCGGTATTTTATCTTTGGTTGAGGAGTCTCAGGCACTCTGCAAGCACAATAAATATAAATAACAAGTTGTTGTTTTCCTAATAAAACTTATTTGATTTTTTTCTTGTTTACTATGATATTGTATTGGTGATCATGAATCTAAATCACTTAGTTAATAGACACTAACAAGATCCTGTGACTGTTCTAATCAATATTGGTAAAACATCACCCCATAGTCAAGTAAGTACTGTGATGAAAAAAAACTATTTAATAAAATTTTGTGTCAAAGTGAAATAAATTTTTGGAATACACTTACTGTAAGGTAGATATGTGAATCTGTGAAAAGTCGATGTTGGTTGAACTGCCTTGGACTTCCATCATTGGACTCAGTGGGGACGCAGGACCCTCATTGATGGCAAGCACTCTACAGTTAAAGTAGTTAGCTATGTTGTTATGGACCATTGACAAGCTGTGAAATATGAACACAAACATTGAAAATCTTTAGTTGTTAGACACCAAATAAGTAAAATTCAATGAATCACTTTGATTAAGACACAGACTATGTTTGAGATGCAGGTAACAATTCAATTATCTTACCCAAGTCTATCTTTTCCTATTCGGATAACATTATGTTTTGGAAAAGATTAAACTAACTAAAAACATGTTTTAGAAGGATAATCTGTGAACACTATTTCATGTTTCAACTTGGGTGCTGCTATTGTGGGCAAGGCCAATCCAAAAGTGGAGCCCAAATGCTTTTGGCATTTTTTTCATCCCCATTAAGGAGGCACGTGCAAATGCCAATGTTTTCAGTGACCAATTTCTGAAGCTCACTGGCAACAGCATGATCCTTTCATGTTGAGCAGAATCCAGATTAGATAATCAACCCAGGAAGCATAAAGAAGTTACCACAACTTGTGAAAACAAAACAAGTAACTAAAGAGGTAATAGCTTTGATCAAAACCCAATTAATGTAGATAGAGTCATCATCATCATCAATATCATTCTCCCCAAATACTAAGTTACAATTCCAATTAATAAGCCTCATGGAATTGTGTTGAAAGCTGAAACATTTATCACAGGACTTACCTGTAAAGAAAACTATGATCATGAAGTCCAACCACAAGCATCGAAGCTCCAAGCTCACGCACCGTGGCCACAATTTTCATCCCCTCCCGGTTCTCTTCCGTGACAACAATCTCAACCTTTGTCTGTAACACAATCCTAAGATTATAGCACATACCCATTTGAACAAGCAAAATCTGTCAAAATAAATGAAGCAAAAATGATAGTACTACTAATAACAAAACCACAAGAGAAAATAGCAAGAAGGGGTTGTTACATTGGAGAAGTTGTTGCAAATGTCTTGGAAAGAGAGTGCTAATTGAAAGCCCTTTAGGCGAAGAAGACGAGCTTTTTTTCTGCTTTTGGATCTTGTTAAAGGGTAGACATGGAGGAGTGTGATTATGTCATCATAGCGAATGATGTTGTGAAGTGCCCATTGCAGTGCTGTTCTTGCTGCTTCCACATCTTCCACCACCACAGCGATGTTCCTCACATCCATTCTCTCTTCTCTTTCTCTTTCTCTTTCTTTCTTCTCTTTATTTATTTCATCATTGACTCAAGGAGATGCTTTCTGTTTGTACAGTTGTAGCCAACGTTTGATTGACTTCAAATTTATTAGCCCGCAACTCCACAAGCCAAAGCACACGTTGGTTTGTCTGTGCTACCTTAAGCTTCTGCCATAATAAATGGGGAAAAGAAAAGGAAAGGAAAAAAGATAAAAAGTGGGTGCCGTATTAATTCGTGTACAGTCAATTTCACAAGAAGAAAATTTATGTCCATATAGACAGACACACACCTAGACGGAAATAGCTTGCTTCATGTTTCCTTGTGTTTGGTTTTTGGTTTGGTCTCTAATTCATGGTTTAACACGAACTATAACACTGAGAGATACTGGATTTTCCCACAAATTGTGATTTGAAACAATGCAGAATCAGAACTATAAATGAAAATATGGACCACATTCGCCCATGCCAATTAAGAGCCGTGTTCGTCTCAATTAGAAGAAATAGATTACCAAAAAATAACTTCTGTATTTTGAGCCTCCTTGTAAAATATACTCCGTTATGTTTTGCCATATAAAAATATTATAAAGTTGGAAGTGGTAGTAGGTTGGTTTGAATGGTAAATAAATAAATAATTGTCTTAATTAGTATTTCATATTTAAGTATAGGAAATATATATGCTTCGGATGGCATTGAGAATTCTGGTGGCATGGTTTGTCGTGGTTGCAAAAGTTTTCATCTTCCATGAAGTCACATTGATTAACAATTAATAGAGGTGATGTCACCGTGAATGTTAATTTAAGTAACTTAAATGCTTGTTCATGGAATTAAATTGCTTGTCCTTCATCTACCAAAGCATCATTCCCTTGTCCTTTTCTTATATTGTTAGAGTAACATTTTCTATGCAATAAAAAATGAATGTTTCTCGTAAGAAAGTGAAATAAAAGACGGGGGACAAGATAAATAATCTGACGGAAAAAGATAATTATAAATGTGTGTAAAAACTATGAGTTAAATAACTTTCTTTGTTGTCATCCAAATACTTAAAATTTAATTTTTAGTTTTTTGTTCAAATATTTGACAAATTTTATTCGGTCATTAATTTTTAGTTATGAATCTTAAATGAAATCCATTAAATGATAACATGAGAAGCGCGAAGTCACATTACATAGTAATAACGTGGCACTATGTAAAGGTGTCATGTTGCACATCACAAGGTTGACATTTGACACCATATGAAACTAGGAAAGAGTCATAATGTTAGTCATTTGTTAGTCTTATAATGAGTGTGTTTCGCTAGTACCTTCGTCTGGTAATATTATTACCTCATACACTGTCTTCTTTGTTATTTTAATTTTATAAAAAAAAACTACAAAATAAAAGACGTGAAATATAATTAAGATGAGAAGCTTATTTATCCGAATTTATTATATTCTTTGAAAGATAAAATAAAGCTATAAAATTAAAGATAATTCCGTCTAAATTAGTGTGAAAGCTTATCTTCTCCCTTCTAAATCTTTTTAATTTTGAAAGAGCCAAAATTAGGTCGAGAGATTTTAACTACCCCACCTCCTCTTCCGTAGAAAATTTTAAACGAAATCTGAAAAGTTAATGAAAATCACTCGTAGCAATGCTGTGTAAGGGAACCTGCAACCTACACTGCACAAGTTCACTTAAATCCATAAACAACACTAACTCCATACCAATATCACAAATATTAAGTGGAATATTATCATTTAGACTTAAAATGCGTAAGCATAAACGTGAAGCCTCTTTAAACCGCAATCACGTTTTGGAACCAACTTCTAGTGGCTTCCAATAATGGCGTATAAATACCATTTCGAGATATACAGCATAATGAGAAAAAATGTTGCCAAAATCCTACTCACTTTTATTTCATCAATATATAATCAGCAATTATTTGTTCAGAAAAGTTAAGTGAGGCCCTTGGAAGAAGGATCGAGCTTGAAAAGCTTCCGGTTGCACCGTAGCCCATGGAGTTGCGGGGACGATCGAGCTAAATGAGAATCTGGTCCCAGAAATAAGCATTCAATTGCCACTCGATTATAAGAACATCAAGGAACTATTCCTCCAAGATAAAACCAGAGAGAAATTGACACTCTTTATCCCCATCCATAAAAAGGAAGGTTGAGCCTCAATATTCTCCCTGATTCTAAATTGCAGACAGAAACTACAAGATCGCCCAAAAAGAGTTTCAATGCCCAACTTTGTGGTAAAAAATAAAAACATAATTACAAATTGAAAATTCTCCATGTTAACTAAATCCAAGTTCCCATTTCGAGCATCTACGTTAGTAATAGCCAACAGCTTTCAGATTATTTTGCTGTGTATCTTGGTCAGTATCACCGCCTTCACCTAAAAATACAACGCGACCTGAAAGGATGTGGTATTGCATCAAGGCCATTGGTAAGGAATTAGAGATTCTCAAGTAATCTTGTCTCACATGCCAAACATTATTTTAATCAGAAGCTACCTAAAAATCTTTAGCCTCTGACAATCCATGGAGAAAATGAGAAATATATCATGACAAAATCTATGTTCCAATAGGATACTGGTGAAGAACACATAGATATGGAGAGCAGATCAATCATGGGTATAATAAACTAATGTTAAAACTATATAAGATTTATGTAGGGGAGGGGGAAAAAGGAAGAACATTTAATCATGAAATATTACATCTACAAAATACTAACCAAATGGTCATTATTTATACTAACAAATAAGTCAAGTACGAGTACACGCCAAAGGCCACTAATATAACAGGATCATTGACATAATTCAACAAGAAAAAAAATCTGAAATTATAATGAAAACAGGATAGTGGAAGCCACTCCCCAGGTTGCGTCCCAATCAGATGACCAATAGACTTCAATTCATAATATTCCAATATATATATATATATATATATATATATATATATATATATATATATATATATATATATATATATATACACACTAAGATATTCTAACAACTAATTCCTCTATGCAAGATCAACAAGGAGTAGGGGACAAAACTTACATATATTGAATCATGAATTTGAGCACACTTACACAATATAAAAAGGTTAAGTAATACAAGGCTCGATATTCTCATTGATAGAGCTGATAAATTCATGATTTTAAGGTAAGACGAAATTGAGTAAAAAACAAGGGATTATGATTTATACAAAGCAGCAATTAACCAAGTAACATGACATTATAGTAGAATGCTAGAAAAGCAACCCTTCTGATGAACAAGAGTCATGGAGTATAAGGCAGAAGAACACAAGACAACAAGCATTCATAAATAATTTTGCTTCACAAAAATAAGACTTCTCGATCCTAGTTCTTAAAAGAAAAATGGATAAGACAATAAAAGCACACATACAAGAGCAAATCCAGAGCTAGAAACAACAGCGGCAGAGTCATTCAAAAATCCAACAGTACCAATCAAATTAACACAGAGTGAAGAGTTACCGTTCCGACGAACAGCAACTTCTCGAATTCGCCGGGCAAGTCCAGTGATCGGATCAGTGAAGACCTTGGTCTCGAGGTTCCCCTCCACATAGAGCATCGAACTACAACAAGAAGCACCGTGAGTAATGTGCAGTGATTCGTTGATCAAAAGAGTGGCACGTGAGTCTCACCCGGGAGTCACGTGTTTGGAAACAAGAGTTCCTAATCTCTGCGGATAAATGGAGACACGATGCCACTGAATAGCGGAACGGTTGGCAAAATCCCTAGGGTTCTCGTTGTCGAGCGGCCTCCGATTGTTGCGAATCCCACCGGTGCCGAGGGAGAGAAGAGTGACGACGGTGCCACTCTTGAGCCTCTTCTGGAACGGTATCTGCCCCGCCTTCCCAACCAGTATGGCCTACAGAACAAACACAAGTACAATTGAAATTGGATTGGAGAATGCGCGCGCTAATTGTGAAATTGGATTTGGAATGGAAATACTCTGTAGATGCCAGTGTCGAGGCCGTTCTCTAGGGGGCGATCAACGATGTTCTTTTCCTCTCCTTGCGCGGCGTCGGGTGCGGGTGAGTCGGGTGGCGAGTCAGGCTCCTCCGAGTCGGAAACGAGATCGGTGGAAAAGTGTAGTGGAAGTTGGTGATACGCATTAGGGGTTCGAAGCAGAGAGCGATAGAGGGTCCTTGAGAGCGTGACCATGGAACTCGACATTTTCAGTTGCTGCTCGTTTCTAAAACCCTAGTAGCTCCAAACCAAAACCTTTGATGGACAAAGAAGGAGTAGGTTATACTGTATGAATAAATAAGTAAATATTTTACATTAGTCTCTAAAATATGAATACTTTGATTAACAGATTATTAATTATAATTTTGTGTAAATATTTTTTTAAATCTTTATTTAAATATAATTCTTAATAACGAATATAAATAGAAAAGTTTCTGTCTGACAATTATATATTAAATTTATATAAAAAACTTATATGCAAAAAGATTAACCTTTTAAGGGCATATTTACGTAAAAATTTTAATCAAAGAAAAGAATGCATGTTCTCATACTGTAATACACTAATTTATTATTTGTTTATTAATAAAATTAATTATATTTCAAATAAAATAAGTATGGTAAAGATATTATTTTATGTTTTTGAAAATGTATTAAGTCACCAATGTTAAAATACTATTTAGAATTAATCTTTTAAAATTCATCTCCAATAATTGTGGATCATGATTATTTTTGTTTAATTGGTAATTTTGAGTTCAAGAAGGTGTAAAATATAATTGCATTAAATAACAATTAATTATTGTGGGTATATCATTATCTTTAAATTTAAATTAATTTTTATTTTATTTTAAGTTTTAAATTAATAAGTATGCTGTGTTAATTCAACAGAAAAATGTATTATTAATTTAAATATTTTTAAGTGGTCAATCAATTATTGATAGTGTCAACCAATATTAACTATAGTTGAACTAACGTAAATGAGAAGATTTTCCTTTCTATGCCTCTAAAAATATATCAAGTCACAAGTCACCAATGTTGTTTCTAGCTGTATTTTTAAAATCTTATTGTCTTAAAATAACATTATTATTATTATTATCTTCAAATTAAAACCCATTTTAAATTAGTATGATTAGTTGAAAAAATATAACAAAAATGTAATTTATATAATTAATTAGTTGTATTGAAAAAATTTAAGTAAACCTAAAAGTAAGAGTCATTAAACCTAAATGGTATCTGGAAGCGAAAAGCCAAAAAAGAATGTGTGCATACTTTTTGTGCCTCTTCAACATATTTCTTTCACAACGTCAAAAGGGACCCACGTAAATTGGTGTACCAAAAAAATTATAACATGAAACAAACGAGCGGCTGTCATACAACACAGCTATTTGCATCTTCTTATCCATGAAATCTCATCAGTATCCCTTTATCTATCTATTGTTCTTCCTTAGTTGGTTTTTTTTTTTTTTTTTTTTTT
>Ga0209700_106529_pt1 | contig 17908 bp, 8 predicted proteins | sample SiratroredBW_FD_187528 | JGI IMG/M metagenome (GOLD analysis project Ga0209700, IMG submission 187528) | Root nodule microbial communities of legume samples collected from California, USA - Siratro red BW (SPAdes) (version 2) | ecosystem: Host-associated > Plants > Roots > Nodule | place: USA...
CTTCTCACGAGCATGGAATTATATAGACTAACCATGTTTATAACACTATACCAGTTATTAATTGTATGAACTTTGGCATATGACATATTTTAAGTCTTATCTGAAAAAATATAAATCAAATCCATTTATCCAAAATTACAAAAGTATATACAACAGAAAAAAGTAACCAAGTTCTGGTTGATGCTTAAGGAATCCAACATATATGCCCCAGAATTTAAATTTGTTCAAGAATTGTTACGCGTACATTTAATACTGGAAAATGTCAAAAAGATATTTCTGAAGATTCAATGGTTGGGAAAGCTTGTTGTAGGTCATAGCAAACTCTCAAGACTTTGAATGATGACACCACAAAACTCCAATCTTTTAGAAATCTTATTTAGGAAACTTCAGCCCCCTCATGATCCAATAGCACAAGTTGAATAATTTTTGGAGCTATATGTTGTGATATGTTCCAGCAACTTGACTACCCAAAAATGACCCTAGGAGGAAATTTCCTCTTCTGCATGTCGCGTGCAATCTCAATGCAAACTTGATCAACCATTCCCAGAAAATCCTTCACTATCACAAACAGTTGAAGATGGTCTTCTGCACTTTCTTTTGAAGCTCCTCCTTGATAATACTGTGTTGTTTTCTTGATAAGCTGCAATACACTTGTTTGCTTCTCCCTCAATAATTTCAGCTCTTCCTCAGCATTTGTAAGAAAATGATCCATTTCTCGTACAAAATGTCCTCCTTCACTATTCCCACACAAGGAAACCAGTTCTTGAACTTTGACTAACCGGACTGAGAGGGCTGAGATTGAACTAGCTAAATTGGTATAATCTATTTGTGCTGCTTTCTTAACATTGGATAACTCAGAACTGATCCCTCCTACAATTGGCAATCCTAGAGTCATATGTTCCCTTTCTACCAGTTCATTTGAAGCAGCATTGTTCTCATAGTTTCCATTGCTACTGCTACTGCTGCTGCTCCTACTGCTGCTACTTCTCAGGCTGCCATTGCGGTTAAGTGCAACCCGTTTTCCCTCAGAACGAACCACCTCTTCAACCACAAAGTGAAGCAATGTGGTTTTTCCATCGGTGCTCTTAACATCAGAGAGTTTCCTTAGAGAAACCAAATTGAAAGCTTGTGCATTGCCCCTTGCAGTTCCGGCATTCATTCGGTTTCCTGCCTTGAGCACTGCTTCAAGAAGCTTCACAAAAAGACCTTTGCTTTTAAGCTCCCTACAAGCCAGTTCAATGGTCTGCAGAGATTCCTTGGTTTCTTGAATCTCAGAGTCAAAGTTCAACCTGAATAGCATTGCATGCAACCGCTTATAAGCTGAGGGAACAGCTTTGAGGATATTATAAAGGAAAGATTCTGCTGCTGCAAGTCTTGCAGGGTCTCCTTTGTATTCAAGGATGAGAGATTGCTCTTCTTCTGTTGGGGAAACTCTAGCAAGCTTTTCAAGAGTATCTGGTTTGAGGTCCTTACCATCAGTGAGTGCATCTACAATTTCACCTTGTGCGACTCCAATAGATTTGAGAACAATAGCAATGTTCTGTGATTTTTTCGGGTCAAGAAGGAAAATTTTTGCAGATGAAGCTGAGGCATCCTTGCTTGGAATGGCTGATTGACTTTTTCCCTTGGGAGATCTCCGGTTGGTCGCGACATAACCGAATAGAGCTTCCATGAGATCTTGATCAACCCTGAAGTATTGTGTTGGATGATCAGTAAAATCTAATCTGGAATGACCAAAATATGGATTTTATTTTACAAAACATAGTACTTGAGGATTACCTGAAAGAGCCACGATCAACCTTGTCCCAAACCATGGAGTGATCAGCATTATTAGTATTCACCTTATCCCAATGCAGAGGCTTCAGCTTCACTTGGTCATTGCTGGTTTCTGGGATGTCTTTTCCTGAAGAGTTTCTTTGCTTAATTGCTGGAATTTCAATGGGAGTAGGTGGTGGTTTTGATGAGGCTGGAGGAGGAGGAGGTGGTGGTGCTGGACTCCTTCTGGCTGGGATTGGGGGAGGAGGAGGTGCTGGCACAGGATTATTCGCTTTAGGAACTGCTGAAACAGAAATAGAGGATGAAAGTGTTGATGGTGAAACTGGAGGGGGTGGAGTTGATGGTTGAGTTGGAGAGTCTGGTTTCTGAACACCCTTGATAACAACCCCAACTGATGAAGGAACACCAGAAGTAGTAGGAGCAGAAGCAGGAGGAGAAGAAATTGGTGAAAATCTGTATGGCTCATCCTCTTCTGGAGATACATGCAAGTGAGAAGTTGAAGATTTCCCTCTAAGGAGAGGAACTTCTTGGATGAACTTGGACTTCTTCACTTCATTTTCATCATGACCATCTTCTTTTTCTTTGTTTCTGGGACTACTCAAAACCTCCTTATGTAGATCCTTGTTAGAGTTCTTCCCTTCAAGCTTTCTCCAATAAATCACATCCAAACCATCCTCATCCACAATCAACCCCTTCACATTTCCATCAATTCTCTCAAACACATTTCCCTGAGGCACAACACGGTTATCTCCGCCAGAAGCAGTGTTACTTATCAGCTCTCTCTTTCTCTTTCTGGTCCTCAAGCACCTTTTCACCAAAAAGAAAATCAAACCACAAAAAACTATGGTGCTGGCTGCAGTCGCAGCCACAGCGGTGGCTATCTTACCACTGGAAGAACCACGGCTAGGTGCTGCGTTAGCAATTGGTGGTTGTGGTGGTTGTGTCTGTGGCGATGTCTCAGGTTGCTGCGGTGGCGAAGCTTGATTTGGATAGAAAGTTTCAATGTTCTGAGGAGGAGAAGTGGTGGTTTGGCAATGACAGGTTGGTATTGAGAAAGTGTGAAGAAGTAAAACAAAAAGAAGGGTGACCAAAGGCCAGGATTGAAGCATCATATTCAAAGGCATGGAGCGAGGAAACGAGGATTCTGATAAGAACTATGGTGTTGTGCTTTCTCTGTTGATTGATAATTGCAAGTTTTTTGTCCTTCTTTGTCTTAAGATAGTTGGTTTTGTTGGCTGACAGTTTCAAAACAGTGGAAGCGGTTAATTGAGTTGAGGTTCCTGGAAGCGGTTTAGAAGGATGATTTGGTACTTTCATATGGAAGCGTTGGTGTGTGTCATTAATGGACATGCAATGCAGCTGGGTGGAAAGGGAAAGGTTTACTTTGTCAAACATCTAGTGAAAACACACGTATGAGGTGGTGCTATCGCGATTCAATGCGTTTGTTTTTGCGAGGAACTTGTCGTACAGTCTTCACAATTTTGACTTGGTTGTGATGTGCAATTTAATAACTAACAACTCCTATTAAACTATAGATAATGAAGGTTTAAAATAAGTAGAAAGGGAACCAATTCCATTATGAAACTTTTTGGCTGAAGGAATTAGTTGCGAATTAATAGTCCCCGTGGAGCCATCTCGAGTATTTAATGTTGAGAATTGAGTACAGTGGCTCACCGAATTGGCTTTTAGTTGGGAGAAGGCAATGGCCCTGAGAAAAAAGGCATTTGCACCATTTCTTTTTGCTTTTGCTTAAAAGTTTGCCTTGGATTCTGTTTTTTCGTTGCTGGGACGGCCATCAAGATTATTATATCGGACACATCTGTTTCTTAATCAATCTAATGCACAAATGTTTGACTAATTTTCTAATTTTGCACTTCATATCGGACACATCTGTTTCATCATTTAGGTTAGAATTTTAGAAGTTTTACTATTTTATTATCATTAAGGTTACTATTTGAGAAATTTTGCATTAGAATGTGTTTAGCCTAACAAAATGAATGTTTAGTAGGAAATCAGAATTCTCAAGTGAGTGTGAGAAAAATCTAAAGTCATGAAATTAACTAAATGAAAAAAAGTGTGACGTGGAGCAGACACGTATTTTGGAACTAGTTTTGTTCTATGGAAGTGACGATAGATAGATACAAATTCAAACAAGATAAGTGTTGGTGTGGGCGTAGTAAAATGTTTTGTTTACATTACTGACAGCGTCAAATTCATACATGCCCTTAAATGTGAATGGAAAATCTGAGTGGGTATATATTATCCATGCATATCATGTCTTTGACTTTCCAAAGACAAATTAAGATAATCCCACTATACCATGTTTGGATATAAAATATATAATAGAAGGACTTTGTCAATAGGATTATGGGTTTCTCAGTTACTCATTTTAATTTTCTGCGTTACACAGTCAAAAATTAGATCTTCTTTCTTTCAGTATTTGTGTGCCTAGATTGGTTCATAATTTAAATGAAGTTCAATTATGAAATTAGATGAGAGACTCAATTGTTACAGGTTGGCTGATGATTAAAGAGTTAATATGGTGAGATATGATTTAAATAGAATTATAATTATATATAATAAAAAGGTTTTTTTCCATTTTTTTTATTTTTTCTTTCATTTTAAGTTATTCTCTAAATCAAAGAAACCATTGAACATAAGGATTTAGTCCTCATGAGCGTATATATAAGAAAAATATATATCATGGTTTCAGTTAAGCAGTAAGGTCCAGAAAAAATTGTCTTCAGAGAGACTTTAATCACAACTACATATTTTTTCCATACAGAAAAAAATGAGTATAACTTTTGCATTCTTAGACCGTTAGAGTAGAGTTTCAGCAATGGAAGATATGTGTATGGAAATTGAAAAGGACAGATATTAGATACATTAATAGGTTTAATTTTATTATTTCTTTATTTTGCGAAATTTCGTCTCATTTTTAATAATTTTTTAATTAAGTCTCTCCATTACCAAATGCATTCAACTTATGGATAATACAATTATAATATATGCTTATAATTTATGAAATTAATGATATTAATTTCAATAGAGAAAATAGTTATATTATTGTAATTTAAAAAATTTCAATATATTATCCCATTTTTAAAATTGAAGAATTTGATTGAAAAAATATTTTATTAATATATAAATCAAATTGGAAAAGATAAATAATAATGATAATAAATAATTAAATATAAATTAATATTATGGATATTAATTATTAGGATTTTTGATAAAAAAATATAAAATTGACGCTGTGTAAAATAGTGCAGAGACTTGTAGACTTGAATGTTATTTCCACACAATTCTTGAAGTTTAACCATACATTACCAGTCAACAATAAAACTATACATTTCAGTCATCTTCCCAGTCTTAAGGTTTACTTTGGCTTCTATATATTCTGTTTTTTCCTTGAACTAAAGACCTTCATCTTGGAAGTTTGTCATTTCTCCATCACTGTTATAAATCTAATATTTCTACTTAAAATTAAAATTGTGAATCACAAATTATGAGAACTAAATTATCTTCTACTAAGATCACAAATAATCTCACATGAGAGTTACATGTTAAGAATGTTAAGCTAGGTTTGGACTGAAAATTATGTTTTTCTTTTATAACGGTCAATAATAAATTAAATAAGATATGAAATATCTTAAGAATGTTCTAACCATTTAGATATTCAATTGATCATAATACAAATACTAATTACATTTATTGTAATTCTTTTTATGAATTGTTTTTTACATGGTGCATTTACAGATTTGGAAATTAGAGTGGATAAAAGTTTTTTCTCTTCTTATACTTTTGAACGGGGAAAGTTGGTTTGGTCTAACACGATCCCTTTCAGATCTTTAGTTTCTAGGAAAGTTTAATATAACAGGCTTTTACTAATAAAGACGCCTAAGAAAAGAGATTATGTTATACTTTATGAGTTCTTTTATGTAAGAATCATGACAAAGAGATGTTTGCCATTTATTATTTGAATGCTCTTAGGCCTTATATTCTAGGCTACGGATTATTTCTTTTATTAAATCTTCAAGTAGTCGTTTGATGAAGCACATTAGGCTTGCAATCATCACCTTCTCCTTATAGATGATTTTGAGAATGATGAATTATGTTAGGTTTTAACAGAACATTATCTTAGATTCTGCAATTCACACTATTAAGAAATGCATCTCTAGTAATGCTTCTAGTAAAAGAATGAATAATAATAATATAACTGCTTTTCCTATGTTAAAGTTCTTAGATATTAGCATAAAGTTCTTTAAGGTTTCTATCCCAATGCATGTTATCTGAAAATTTCCAGACATTGACTAGGTTAAAGTCAACATTACCAGAGGCTCTCTCAATTTGATTGCTTGTGTTGGCATTATTTGATTGCTTGTGTTGGCATCTTTAGAGGTAGGAGAGGAGATTACATTGGGATGTTTTTCTGTATATCTGAGAGTTCATAATTCCTTTTTTTTTTGGATCATGAGAGTCCATAAAGTATGCTTATTCTACTGGTTTTAGAAGACTTTGCATTCTTCTTTGTTTTGTCATGCTTTTTTTACTAGTGTGGTGTCTTGGCCTATCAGAGAATATGGAGAAAATATTTAAAGATTTATGACAAAGTCTCTAGAAAAAAAAATTATCATGCTAAACTAACTTGGGAATCGATAATAAGATAGATTTCTTTTATCCATTTTTACCATCTTGTATTAGTTTGAATTTTTTTGATAACAAATATCAATTCCATTTGTTTAGGTTTTTATTAAGAGTGTTATCTTTTATTAAATGAGTTTGATATGACCCCATGAATTGTAATCTTTCCTTTTCTTTTTTAATTTGAATAATTATATCTTGTCTTCTATCTTAAGTTCTTATGCTCTAACTAATTTAAGTGTTTTTATATTTTTATATAGAAATTTCTTTCATGAAAATATGAAATCTTAATTGTTATATGTTTATATAATTATTTTAAGTATGACTTATTTATCATACATTTTTTTTTATAATTATGTTTTTGAAAATTTATTTTAGTTCTGATTCAATCATTGATAAAATTTGAAAATTTGAAGAATCATAAGATAAAATAGTAGAATTTTTTTACAATTATAGTTATATTAATTTATTACTTATTTGTTTATATTAGTGACTATAATAATATATATAAATTTTGAATATATTATTTTATCTTTATTAAAATTATTGGTAAGGATATATGGTCATATAATATTCTTTACTTTGTTAATATTTGTTTTACTATTTTGATTTAGTGTTAGAAAGTTTGTTTCAAAATACCTATTCTTTTTCGGTAAAATTTGTAGGATATTTTTAGTTTATTTAAAAAGAATATTTATTAACCTTTAAAACTTTATCATTTTATAACATTTTATTTTCATGTCGTTTTAATATTCTCTTAGGTGAAACATACTCTTCTAAATTTTACTTTCAATGTTATAATTTATAATAAATTCTTAAAATATAATAATTGAACTTTATTAATTATTTAGACATTTGAAATAGGTTAAATATAAAAAATGTTATGTTTGTAGTAATGGTAAATTATTAATTTGTTAAGTTAAACTTAAGAGAGTAAAATAGAGAACGAATGTCAAGATAATATTCTTCACTCCATAGAGATAGACAATCTTTCTCTTCAGAATTAGCTTTTAGTCTCAATCAATGGCCTTTTGTTCTTAAAAAAGGGATTGTTCAGTTAGATTATTGTATATGTGAATGGAATGATGAGACATTTGGGTACATATTGATTCTATTGAAATATTTTATTCTTAGAATGAGATTAGACTGTTCTTATCATTTATTAGTTTAGCTCCTCTCACTTTTACTCTTAAGCAAAATGCTAACCCCACCCCAAATTTGGAATCGCCAATTAGTAGCATTAAAATGTAGGTTTGGTCTATGATAAAGACAGTTGACAGAGATGGAATTTGTTTCCAATTCTAACCTTCCAATGTTTTTTTTTTTTTGATTTAGAGAACTAAGAAAGCAACCTTTGTGTCCTATATAGATAAGTTTGTCTTCTCATTTTCCAATTTCGATTTGGTTGAAGAAAAATGTTACTAATTAGTTTATTTTGTCAATGTTATTGATGCCAGAGTCAATGAACGAAGCACCTTGATGTTTCTGTATCTATTTTATTAGTTTATTTTGTCAACTTTATTGGTGCCAGAGTCAGCTCAACTTAGCAAATTGATCTCTGTAGAAATTTTACAAGTTCTGAACTTCTTACGTTTTAAATGAAAGCGCTACATGAGTTACAAACATTTATTCATTTGATTTAGTGGTCTTTTTGTAAAATAAAATTCAATATGATCTTTTGAAACTCCTGTCCTCAAAATCTAGAAACATGCTCTCTAACCAGGCCTATTATATATATATATATATATATATATAAATATATTTTCTCTCAAATTCTGGATTAAATTTTTATTTTTTTAAAATTAAAATTACTTTAAAATCTCTAAGCTTTGTATAACTATTATATGTTTACCATGAAAAGTGGCTTTCATAAAATCGATACATATCCTTTTAGATAAATAGTTATTTTTAAGTTAAAATGTCTTATTTTGATGTAATTCTTTAAAGATAAATAAGTGAAGTGATAGTAAATATGTAATAAAATGAATAATAAACTTCTCAGTTTTATTTATTTATAATGTTCATTAAAGTTTTACATGTATAAACTTTAGTTTTATGTTCAATATAATTTAATCACATAATTACCTAATTATTAATAAGATTCCCTTAATGCAAGAGGTGACCGAAATGTGTTCAATTTTTATTTATACACTAGTCACATGACTTGAATGCTTGTTGGCATGTGATCTCTCGAAAAGAAAACTTTATTTTCTTGATCAAGATAAGAGATGTTCTCGATTTTATCTATACATTGGTCTTCCAAACTTGAGGAGATATAAGTAATAATGAGTCTTGATGTTGCAATGTTTCAATGACTATTTTTAGAGCAAGTTTCACGATGGCATATGAGGTGTGATTTCATGGGAAGTTGAAAGGTCTTAGCTTAATAAATGTTGAAACAACAATCTCACGGTTAAGTACAATTTGATATGATCTTTCCTATAATATACAATTGCAATATTTGGTAAGACCTTTCTTGTAATTTATAAATAATATATGGTTTAAGGTGAAATGAGATCATATTATCACTTGTTTGTCCAACGTTTGTGGTTTTCTATAGAAGTACATGATTAGATAAGTGTGTCTATCTAAAAGTTTTAGGAATTCGTTGGGTGGAAGATTGTTATTATATGAGATTGAAGGTATTGGGGTTTATGTTGATAAGTACAACTTGTATCATGATTCTTAGGTAAAAATTTCTTCCTCAAATCATGTTGATAACAATAACGAGATAGTTAGGTAAAAGGACGAAGGAAATGAGTCAACTAGTCAACAAGATGATGCAAATGAGTTGACAAGCCAAGAAAACGCAAGTAAGGTTGTAAGAGAATTGGTTGTGAAACAAGTTGAAAATGATTTGCCTATAAGGACAAGCTATTAGTGGAGCGAGCTTAGCATGAGAGATATTTTTCTACGTATAGATGATCAAGAGGCTATGTGTTATGTGATTTTGTCTATAGTGTGTGCATGTTGGAAAGTTTGGTTGAGAATGACATTGTTGTAGTTGAGATATCTTTTGTGGTGGTTGAAAGAGTTCTTCTATGTGTACATAAAGAAGAATAATTATTTTACTTCCCTAACTTGTCTCACTAGTTACAACAAATATTTTATATTGAGAAAAATAAGCTAGCTCTTAACTAATTAGGAGTTGTAATTAACTAGTAATAGAAGAAGAAAATAAATAGTTATAATAAAAAAATAAATTTCATTAGACTCTAGGACTAGACAATCCAAACCGATCTTGATGAAGTAGACAAGTCAAAATGCATAGAAAAATAAAGTTATAAAATCAAGCCTAAATAACATATATATTTTGTTTCATGATTCACGTAAAAATAAGCTTAATGTTATGATGATAAGTTCAACTCTAGGGGACCTCCAAAGGTGACTTATGATCCACCTATACAACCATTTCCATTGGATCCATTAATAAGTTATTTAAATGAAACATACAAATATGAAAATACATTAACATTTTTATTGTCCCAAATTATAGTACACATCTTGATATGAATTGTTGGAGTGTTTAGGATTTAGACCAACCCAAAGAGCAGATGAAGATGATAGTTCCTCAAGAAAAACCCCAAAATGGTGAAAAGGAAAACACCATGGAAGTCATGCTTGCGGAAAAGAGAGAAATCAATAACAAGTATGAAAACATGAAAATAAAGGAATTGAAATGTAAAAATAAAATGAGAAAGACGATGATTGAACATGTCACCTTCAAGATTAGAAATCTTCAAGGATGAGTGAAAGATGATTTTCCACTTGAGAAGGCTTCTCAAGATAATAATAAAAGAAAATAGTAGAGACACAACTCAAGAACTCTCACAATTTCTCAAAGAAATTATTATTTATTCAACTTCGTGTTTTGTACAAAAGAGATGACTCCTATTTATTGTGTTTATGGATGTCCTAAAGGTCACAAGTTTAACAAAAGATTAACAAAGTTAACTATGTTTAAGTGTAACTAATCTCTTAAAAGTGTGAAAGGTGGTTTGGAAGGTGCACGCATATACAAAGGGTGGTTTTTAGAATTTATGAAGGGCATGGGTAGTTGTTGAAAGTAATAATGGAAGTTGCATTAGTTAAAGGATGTAATAATGAGATTTGCATTTAGATAGGATGTGTAATGATGGGAGTTACATTTAGTTAAAAGGTGTAATGATGGGAGTTACATTTAGTTACAAGGTGTAATGATGGGATTTACATTTAATTAAAAGGTGTAATCATGAGAGTTACATTTAGTTAGACGGTGTAATCATGGTTCATGATGATGTAGTCATCCTTGTGTTTCAATTTGATCAGTGGAAAGCTTCAAAAGTTAAGATGTTTCTTGTATTCTCTTCTTTCATTTCTCAAATTCCTTCTATTTCCAAGAGTTTTACTTGATTTATTCTTTTAATCTCCTCTTCCTTCAAAAACTCCAAGGTTATTCCTCTCTTCATTTCTTCATCTACATCTTCATTTATCATGCTTCTTTTATTTAATCTTCATGTATTCTCTTCGCAATCTTCAACAAGTTTTTCCTCATTCTCATATGTATCATCCTTCCTAGGTTGGAGGGGATTAGTCAATGAATTTTAAAGACCTATATCACAAAGAGAAAGATTAGAAACATTTAAGCTATGACTTATTATTTACTACAACTAAGAAAACTATTTATTATTAACCTCCAGGATTAAAAAAACTAAAGTACTTGGAATGTCATGTTTGCATGTGAAATGTATGCTCATATCCCAAAATTTATTTCCTACAAAAGATCTTATCATTTTATTTTTATTTTTCTTTTTAATTGTTCTTACAATATGATGATGATAATAATGAATATAATGATAATGATGATTATGATTATGATGATGATGATTTATATGACCATGTGAATCATGATAACTATACACTATAAGAAAAACACAAAATACCAATTAAATTGTATCTGTCAGTAAAATGTCATTATTGACAAATTTTATCGACAAAAGATTTTACGGTCAATTTATCAACGAATTTCATCTGTTGATAATTATTAACGAATTTATCGACGAAAAAAATGAATGCTGGTAAATCCATCAATAAATTAACTATCAATTTATCAACAGATTTAATTAGTCGGTAAATTTGTAAGTAAATTCGCATTCAATTGACCGCAAAGTTAACGATGAATTTAATCCATCGATAACACTTAACATAATAATAATAAAAATAAAAATTATTATTATTATTATTTATAATATATATTAAATATTTATAATAACAATATTAATAATAATATTAGTAATATTAATAATAATAATATTAATAGTGTTTATAATAATAATATAAATACTAATAATAACAGTATTATTATAATAATAATAATATTAATAATAATAATTATTAGTATTGTTATTGTTGTAATTGTAATAATAAGTACAATAATAATAATTGTAACGTGACATAAAAGTTGCTCTGGTGTAATGGTTATAGTTCTGTCAAACTATTGAGGGATCTTGGGTTTAAGTCTTCCCTAATGCACTTTGTCCAAAATTTCAATAAAATCATTAATGATGGGTAATAAAAATAATAAAAATATATAAAATAGTATAATGATAATAATAATATAATAATAAGAATAATTTTTATAATATAAGTAATATTTACTAATTTACTGACGAATTTTTTGTCAAGATTCATTGAATTAGAAGGCAAAAGAGGATACAAGGTGCGTGTACATGCTTTATATTTTTGAATTTTTTATATGATGCCACAAGTAGCTCTTTATCTTTCTTACCTTTGAAAGTGTTGTGTGAAACTATTAGTGACTCTTTATCTTCTTTTCTTGTGGAAGTGTTGTGTGTCTTTTCCTTCTCCCCTTTGTCACTCATTATCATTTGTTCTCTTCTCACTTCCTTTGTTGTGAGTGGTTTTAGGGAGTAGGTGCGACCGTTATTTTGGAAAGTGAACATGTTGGTATGGCCATCATATTAACACGCCCATCTTATTGCCAAGGCCTTCCCAACAAGACATGGCTTGCCTCCATAGGTACCACATCACACAACACTTCATCTTTGTTCTTGTCAACGGAGTAGTTAAGAAGAACTTGATTAATCACTTTGATTTCTCCATCATCACTCCACCATTACAACTTGTAAGGTCTTAGATGGGGAATGGTTGGAAGATTAAGTTTTTCCACCAATCTTTTACTTGCTACATTTGTACAACTTCCTCTACCATTAATAAGTACACATACTTTATTATTGATGAGGCATCTTTTGTGAAAAATATTTTCTTTGAGTTTCAACCACACCCTTATGGCCATGGCCAAGCATTTTCCTCGCCACTAACAAGTCTCCTTTCCTTGGGAAAAGAGTATCTCACTACTTTTAGAAGAAGATGAACTAGAGGTTAGAGAAGAAGAAGAAGGAGTAGAATTGAAAGAGTGCTCGGATTCAACTTCTCCATTTGTCAACACCTTTACCTTTTGGTTTGGACAATAATAAACTTTATCTCCATAACCTAAGCATTTAAAACATTTGACGCTACTTGTCTTTTCATCAATTTTGCGTTTTGGTGGAGAAGATTGAGAAGCATGAGTGTTAGCATGAAGTTTTATTATCTTTAGATGAAGAAGGTTTAGAATCTTTAGAAGAAGAATAAGGAGGTTTAAAGTACTTATCTTGGTGGGTCTTTTCCTCTTGCTTCTTATCTTTGTGGGAGGAATTCCATGAGGAGTATCTTTGGAAGTCTTTCCTCCTTTGAATTCTTTTCTCTACTTTAGTTACTTAATGGAGAAGACTTTTCAAAGTCTCATGGTCATGTAACTCTACCACTTCTTGGATATCATGATTGAGGCCATGGATGAATCTTGTGATTTTTTCCTCTTCATCTTCATCCAAGCCAATCTTGAGAAGAAGTAACTCTATGTCTTTGGATCCTTGCCTTAATCTTTGAAACTTAAGGAGAAATTCTTTTTATAATGTGTAGGCACAAATCTCTTTTTCATAGCCGCCTTCAATTCAACCCAAGTTTTGATGGATTGTTTCTTTTCCTTTTCAACATCTTTTTGAAATTGATTCCACCAAAACAAGGCATATCCCTCAAATTCTAAAATAATAAGTCTCACAATTCGGTATCATACAAGTCATATGAAAATAAAATTTGTTAAATTTTTCTTTCCTACTCTTCACACACATTATAACCCGAATTACCAACAAATTTAGGAATTCCAACATTATGCCTAAGAAATTTATCTAGTTTTACATGATTTGTTGATGATTTTCTCCTCCCATGGCTTCCCTCATAGAAAATCTCCATGTCACTCTCATCTTGTGCAGATGATGCAAAGTGCCTCCTTTCTCTTCTTGTTCTTCTCTGTCTCCTATCCTCCTTTGCATCAATTTGTGATTGCATTTCTTTCCAACCTTTCCAACAATTAATGTATGGGCACATTTTTAGTCTCCATATTCACGCTTCCTTCCTCCTTAGGACTCCTAGACATGATGGGAATGGTTCAACAAAAACCTACAAAAAAATTTCACAAGAAAACAATCCAAAACTGGGCAAAACTTAAGTGTTAGTAGTAAAAAATTTATTGCAATTTTTGTAGAAATGGTTTGGCTCTCAAATTTGATACACTCTCAGGATGGTAATTCACTCAAGGAAATTTTATCTCACCCAAAACAGTGCATAATTAGTGAGAAAATGTCCAATACTTGTCTCTAATTCTCACCAAGAATTACCAACTCTCAAGTGAAAGATGTAACAAATCCAAATTTACCCCAACCTCAAATTTTTTCATAAATCTTTATGATGAAACCATGACATAGAAGAAAGATAAACTGAAAAAGTTAAAGAACAAAAGCCACATACAATACTACTGAACTTAATATGAAAAATTATTCAAAGAAAAACAAAGAAACACTTGAAAAAGACTCAAAGGGTGAGTTTTTTTTTTTTTTGTGTTATTTTCACACCCATTAGATTCATGTAAAATCTGAAATGAAATGCAAATAAGAATAAAAATTTCCAGAAAAGAAATTCCAAACAAGTACTGCAAATAATTTGGCAATCTGTAAGGGAGATTATACGAAAATTGATTCAAGAAAACTAGGGTCAACTACACTTGAACAACCATTTCTCAAGGAAGTTGGCTCCTAAGTTCGTAGGTCCTTACCATATTCTCAAGAGAATATGTTCTATTACATATGAACTTGTTTTGTCTCCTTTGTTAACCAACCTTCACAATAACCTTCATGTAATGCAACTAAGGAAATATGTACCTAATCTCAATCGTAATCTAGAGTCTGATTCAAGTAAAAGAAAATATGTCTTTTAAGGTGAAGCTAATTTGAATTTTAGATTCTCAAGTAAAGCAACTCTGTGATAGAAATATCAATATAGTTAAAGTGTTTTGAGATCTCATATTTGATGATTCCACCTAAAAAATAAAAGAGAAGTTACAAGTACCATATACTAATATTTTTTCTTGGTAAGCTAATTTTTTATCACTAAAAATTTTACTGTTAGAGATAATTGTAACCCCTACAAACCCCTTACCCTAACTTTCTTTTGTTATTCTTCTCTCTCTCTCTCTCTCTTCCTTTTTGTCTCAAAATTCTTCTTTTACCTTCTCTCTAATTTTTTTCCTCCATACCCTATCTCTTTTAGAAGTTGATTACATCCTGCAATAGCTAAGGAGTTAGGGATCATTTCTATCTCCTCGGATTTCAAACAATGTAAGTTCTTGTTTACCATAAAGATTCTCTATTCTCTTCATTTTCTTATGATTTTGTCATCAATCTTAGTGGGTGTGGGATCCTATAAACTTGATTAACCTCATATTGTAATTTGGTTATATTTGGATAATTTTGCTATAAGTCTCTGGATTTTTGAGTGGTTCTCTTACTTGAATTGATATTTTTCTTAGAATAAGGAATTTCAGAGAAGTTATTTATGTTTTTCTTTTATAGAATCTTAGGATAAATGATTTGGATGATAAGTTAATCTAGTAACTGAATTATGCATATTAAAGTATAAAGTTTATTAAACTGAATTTTGATTATAGTTTTGATGAGTTTATAAGTTTGAATAGTAAAGATTTAATTAAAATGAGTGAAGGAAGATGTTTGAACAAATCATGGTTTGGATTGATTATTTTGAACTATTTAGAAATTGTATTATTAGAATGTCTTTGAAAAAGACCTTTGAAACAAATTTGATTTTGTTGTTGAAGTCGAATTTAAGATATTTTTGCTCAAGCGAGATGATTCTCGTCCAAGCAAAAATATCCCTTCCACCCAACCTTCCTTTCAGCTCTGTTTTCACTCAAGTGAAAACAACACTAAAAATCAACCCTCTTTGCCAAATTTTCACTCAAGCGAGCCTATTCTCGCTCAAGCTAAGAAAAGATAATAAAAAGTTATTCTTTCTTTATTTCTTTCTCTCTTTTCTTTTCTTCTTATCTCTTCAATTGATTGGATATATGAATGTTTATTTGAAATGTAAAATGAATATTAAGTTAAAAAAATTAAATTGACTTTTGTGTTTTTATTTAAATAATTTATATTGTATGATGATGTTTATTGAGATTATGGAATTTTTATGAATTTGTGGTTACATGTCTAAGATGATATGTGAAATATTGTTTGATTAGTGTATTAAGTATTGAGACTTATGTTGTAATAGAGATCTGCTTACATCATTTAAGTTACATGGACTATGGCATGAAGTGGTAAGAAAAAGTCGAAAGGGAAATTCTTGCATACTATGACATATGTGGATCCATGACCTGGATTGTATTGAACTTATCCTAGAAACACTTGCATACTGTGTCATATGTCGGTACACGACTTGTGTTGTAATGAACTTATTCTAATCCATTCTCTTATGCTCGCTTGTAATCTTAGTCTTGTATATTGCATCAAACTTTAGTCCTTGGTAGAACATACTCAATACAATTCTTTCAAAGAAACATCAGTTGATATTTTGCTTGTTGAATATCCATGATTATATAGATTCATGTGTGGTTTGTATTATTTTTATACGTTGGTATTTGAATGAGATTGAATGGTTATAATCTTTTGATTAAAATGTCTTCATATATTTTTCTTATGATGAATTTAAATAACTAAATTATAATATTGTATTATGTACACAAATAAATATAAAAACAGATATAGGAGTAATTGTAAAAAAAAAAACACTAAAAACTTTATTTTATTTTTTTTGTCAATATTTTTATGTGTATATAAACTTGTGTGTGTTTAAGTTGTATTTTAAAATATATTATGTTTGATAGAGGAACTTTTTTAAGTTCATAAAATAGTGAAAAATTAATTTTTGGTATATTACATATTTTAAGCATTTTGAGTATTGATAAATAATAATATTTCAATTACTTGATAAAATAAAATTATCTAAAAGTTTCAGTGAACTAGATCAATGTAATAAATGGTGTCATAAAAACTAATAATAAACATAAAGTTTGTGGTATTTTTTTATATAATTAATCCTTCTATAATATGCTAAGACTTCTATTTTTAATAAAGTTATAGTTATCCTTAAATTAATAATTTTTTATTATGTAAAACATATATATATATATATATATATATATATATATATATATATATATATATATATATATATATTATGTTATTGATATTAATCTAAAATGTTTTGTCCAATTAGAATTAGAGGAAGGAAGAAGAAAGAGAAAGAAAGATAAAGAAAAAATAAAAAATAAAATTATTTGGATTGAGTAATATAAGTAAAAATAAACGGAAAGTTAAATAAATTTATTTATTATTAATTTTTCTATTTTTCTATTTTATATATTTTAATTATTTATATAATAAAGAAAAACATAGATGTTAATAAAAGATTAAGAATATAATAGATTATATAAAATATAATTAATTCTATGGCTATATTTTTCTAAAAATTTATGGCGTCAATTTTTTAACTTTTCACCTTTATGATTTTTTTACTTTTTGTTTTCCTTTTGTTTCTATACTTTCTAACTTTTTTCCCTTTATTTTTCTATACTTTCTAACTTTCTTCCCTTTTTCATCTTCTAGAAAGATGTTGTTATCTTCGATCACTTTCAAATTTTTTTTATATTTACCAACTGCACAATTTGTGTGAAAATTTTACCTCGTCAATTTTTTATTTTCGTTTTCTAATATTTATTAATCTTTTATTTCTCATTTTATTTGTTTTTTCTTTATTTTTATATATTTTTAATTTTTTTTCCACTTTTTGTCCTCCAGAAATAAACAAGGTGTAATATCTTAGAAAATAGCTATGGAATAAAAACTAAACCAAAATTTAATTTTAGAGATAAATAAGATAATACCTATTTTTTTTAACAGAAGAGTTGTTTAAATAAATAAAAGATAATTATTTACTTTTTATTTTTATAGTAAACACCAACTCTCTCTCCCTTAAAAGATATTCTGTTTTATTCTAATAAAAACTACCAACTCTCTCTCAGATATTCTATCTCTCTAAG
>Ga0209700_106530_pt1 | contig 17905 bp, 15 predicted proteins | sample SiratroredBW_FD_187528 | JGI IMG/M metagenome (GOLD analysis project Ga0209700, IMG submission 187528) | Root nodule microbial communities of legume samples collected from California, USA - Siratro red BW (SPAdes) (version 2) | ecosystem: Host-associated > Plants > Roots > Nodule | place: USA...
TATATATATATATAAGAAAAAAAAACAATATACCATCTGTAATAAAAATAAATAAAACAATAATTATGTGTCTCTTTTCCTCTTCACATATATTTCACCATGAAATGTTTTGTAGCATTGGCTCCATGATTCTTATACACAGCTAGCAGTGCCCTTTTGGTGAACATGGAGTTATGGTTGTTGGAATTAAAGGTTCTATAAAAAAATGGATACGTGTGTATGCAATCCAATGCCGGAGCTGAAGATTTCAATGGCCAACCACTGCTATATCATTTGTCTGTTAATTTGTCAGTCTCCATCACTTATTATAAATACTACAAAATTGGTTACACTGTTGACAACGATCGCCTTATATATATGTTACAAGATTATCAAAGTCTTTCACATGAGATGGTTGGAGATTAGGTTAATAATTCATGAAGGAAAGGGAAGTTTCAAATGCATTACCTCAAATAATATCACCTCATTAAACACATCAACTTATACAAATTTAGTTCAGTTTAACTAATGATTTTAAGTTTAAGTATTTCTTTATATAAAATAATTATTGGTTTTTTCAATCACTAATCTTCCTCTTATACTGATTATTTTTAGTGGAATTTACTTTTCCAACCACATTTTTTTTTGAATAATGGTCAAACTAATTTTTTTTCTTAAAAAACTGAGTTTAATGTTATTTTAAGTAATGGAAAATTAATGTAAAAGTTTAACTATTTTTATAGTTGAAAAAAAAAACTTTACTTTTTTAATGCAATAATTTTATATACTTAGAACAAAATTGTGTATGTATCTTAAAAAATAGAAAATTATATGTAAACATAAACTTATTGATAGTTTGAAAAGAAAATTAGTCAAACAACTTGCTAAAATTTGTTAAACATCACATGTTAGGTACCCTATCAAATAGTTAACAACCGCTAATGATGTGATTTGCGTTATGGGGTGGTAGATCAAAGGTCTAACTCATGCAAAAAGAACTGATAATAAGCTTCATCTTTCATTGCGATCAATCGTTAATTAATCCCTTCATCTGCACCATTAATACATAGATATCTAACTTGATTAGAGACATAATAGACCTTATTTGTTGCATGCGTGTATGAAAATGCATACACCTGTACATGGTGCTAGCATGTATTGAAGGCTTGAATTATGTTATCTTTAATTTGTACATAACAATAGAAGTATTTGGTTTTCTCTAACGACACAATTGAAGTAATTTTAAGACTTTTTGAATAAATTTCTTCGTACACACTCTTGAGAGAAGAAAAAAAAAGGTTAAAAGTCAATTAATTGATGTTTAGGTAAATTTTTAAAAAGTTATATTATGTTTTGCTCGGTAAAGTGAAAAGAAAAAAAAAGTGGGAAAGAGAGTAAGATACGAGTATAATGAAATGTTAATTAGTAAGAAGGAATGAATGGAAAAAATTATTTTATTTATTGTTAATATTGTTATTAACATTACTATTGTTATTATTTATTATTACAATAAAAATTAAAATAAATACTTAAGAACAAAACAAATAGTTAGAACAACTATCAATCACAAAACAAATGGTACATTATGTGCACAAATTTTAATATTTTGTGTTGAAACAAAACTTTATACGTTTTTCTTATGAATTTTTATGTTTTGTATAGATTTAAACATGAATTTGATATGGATCTGAGATGAAAGTGTGTAAAGATATTAAGACTTGAAGGAAATAAAAAAATGTGAAAGTTTGTAAGTATTTTAATTTTTTAATTAATAAAATTGTAAAATTATAAGTTTATTTTTGTGTTAAAAATAATTAAAAATAAAATATGATTAGTATATTGATATATAAATTTTTTAAAGTTAAATTTTAAAAAATAATAATAATTTTATTATATTATAATTATAAATTTTATTATTATCTATTTTTAATATTATTTTATTATGATATTATATAATCAATTATATTTTATATAATAATACTATACTTATAACTATTACGAAATTTAGATAATTAATTATATACGTGTAATAGATTATTTTAATTAAATTTTTAAAAATACGTTTAATCGATTATTATTTTTAAATAATCGATTATAACTCCAAAAAATAGGTAAAATCAATTAGAAATGTTGTAAAAATTGATTATGGATTAAAAAAAACATATAATCCATTATTCACCATGAGTAACTGATTATTTTCTTCTTTAACCAGTTAATTTTCTTTAACTTCTGAAACAATCACAAAAAATGTACTGTTGTTACGTCTCAAACTACCACTCAACTCAAACCACCACAACCTACTCTCACAGAGTGCTTAAAGTAAGGTAAAAGAAAGGCTAATTGTGTCAATTTACAAGGTTGATGTGGCTTTGAGAGTAAATCTATAAATCTCTTCATAGATGCAAGGAAGTCTCTTCGCACTCCTCTCACATTTCCTTGCTCGCCTTTTGTCATAAAAAGTTGATTCAATGATTCCCACTAATTTATTTATTTTTTTAACTTTCCACATCCATATGTTGAGATACCTTCATTTCTCCATGTCCCCTTGAAATATGTATAATATAATTTTAATTTTTAAGAAATTTATTTATTTTTTCATTACATATTTATGAAAAATATAATATTCCAAATTTATAATATAATATTTATTCAATACAATATTTTAAATCATATTATTATTGGATGATTTGAATATTTTACTATACACATTTTTATTTTAAGCAACACAAATAATTTATATTAGATTATATGAAAGACTTTGTCTGAGATGCTTTGTCTAATGAATTATGAAGAACAAACGAATTCAAGGCTTCCTCTAATGAACTCTAAAGAATAGATGAACTCAAAGCTTCGTCTATGAATTAAGAATTTTGTATCGTGAGTAGGCAAATCAAACTAGTTCTAATGAATTAAAACTTATATCAAACACACATTGTAGTATTCATGAGTAAAACTATTTATATAAGATTAACTCGTGTAAGTATTTGAAGGAAGTTACAAAAGTATTTAGACCAAATGAATTGGTATAAGACTCTAAGGTCTCAATATGTTAAATAGCAAAATCATGTATCATAAACCTTATGAACTCAAGTTCCTTTTTCTCTCAAATTTCATTCATCCCATATAAGAATAAAGTAATTGTTTTTCTTTTTCTCTTTAATTAACAACCTTCAAAGTGTAATTATAGTGATTAAAGAATTATTCTTTTATAATTTATCTTGAGATACAAGTTAAAGTTTATGACTATCAATTTCTTTGACATGACTAGTTCTAAATATGAATAAGTTATCTATCTTGTATAATATGCACTATTAATATTATAAGATTTCATAGTCAGGAAGATAAATATTATCTATTAGAGATTTTACATAAAGAAGAGAAAAATAATTTAATGTCTCATGTTATGCATTGAATGCTTGTTAATGTAAGAGCTCATAAGATCATAGCTAAATAAAAAAAGAAAACAATGAAAAGTCCAAATCTCATATTTTTCATCATTCATAATATTTCATTTTCACAACATTTCATAAATCATCAATTATTAATTAAACACCACATGTAACCATTTTAAACAACCATAAACTCATTTAATTTCAAGAAATCAAGAAGTAAGTAAAACAAAAATGATTGTTTGAGCTATGCTTCTTATTTGAGCACCACATCTTTATAAGGGGTAAAATTGTCTCGACTTCTTATTCAAGCATCTAAATATCACTTGATTGTCAATATTTTATCATTTGAACCTCTTCAAAATACTTCAACGACTAAATATTACAGGAGAAAAAATTTTTACATCTCTCTCGAGCGTTCACTCGTTGCATGAAGAACCAAAACTTAAGAGAAAAGAGAATCAATGCATCCTCATTTGCTCAAGCTACCATCATAAAGCTCTTCGGTTAAAAGATATATGTGTTTGCTTAGGTGAGATAGACAAATTCTTCAAACCTTTGATTCTAATTAGGCTGTCAATGGAAAATTATTTCCCTTTGTATATTATTCAAATACACTTTTAATTAAACTAGATTGTGTACAAGATGTTAAAAATCGTGATGTTAACTTCAAATATGCCCCATATCAAATCAATATTATGAAAATCAATTCCAAATAATACATCCCACAAATTCAAAGGCCAACATAATCCTTAATCACATATACATTTATATAACTTATTATAATCATTAAAATCACATATACATTTATATAACTTACTATAATCATTAAAATCCTAGTCAATAATACTTATCAGAGTTTACATCAATCAAAATAAATCATCATACCAAATCTCAATTCAAGGACTACAATTATAATATTTAATCTATAAATGTAAATCCTAGCCTCAACAAAGTTTATTTCTCATAATAATTAATTTATTTTCAAATAGTAAATTAAGTTAGCTTTCATTATCTTAATTTATGTGTTCTTCAAAGAATTGTTTGAAAAATTAAAAAAGTTCTGACATGCTTCCAAGAGTTTTTTATTCACAAACTAAATATAGGAGAAATTTATCTTTTTTTTACGAATGAGAAAAGCGTAGTCAAAACTAAAATTTGATGGATTCATAATATTCTATATTCTATCACCTTGTACTCTTATTAAAGATGAAAAATAACTTGAAAATTTAAAAAAGAAGTCAAGTATTTCGTATTTTAAAGAGATGAAATATTTTAGATAAGTAAATAATGAATTGGATTTTATATTATATATAACCTTTATAAAGTTTTAAATAATAAAATATTCATTCTCGATCTAATTTAATCTTGTTTTGAATATATAAAATAGGTTTTTACAAAATATATGCTATTTTTTCTTGAAAATATTAATAATTTAAATAAATTGTAATCAATTTAATTTGTACATACTTATTATCATAAAGATGTGGTATCTTTATGCATATACTTATTTTTGTAATCACTTATTGTACCTACCCCATAGTGAGTTCAAATTCACCCGGACTTATTTCCGTTCTACCTGACCATATGTCATTATGACTAGCGACGGTTATGGATTTGGGTGGTAATTCGTGATTCAAAATGTTCCTCGTCTTAATGGGAAATTATATGGACTTCCAAAGCAGGGTCTATAAGCATGGGAACAAGATACATGAAGTGATATCTTTTTCATATACTTTTTTACCTTTTTTACAGATAGAGACACCTAAAACACTTTTACTGACTTGAGCTTCGAAGAGTCTTCTGCAGGTGAACCTCTTGTCGGACCAGCCTCTTGGATTCTGTCATCAGTAACACCAGCAGGAGCGATTCGGTCTCGGTTCAGGTAAGAACATTTAGCGCCCACCGTGAGGCCTGGTAAAACTCATCTCAAGGCCACGTATTTCTCTCTTCTAGTGATGGGGATGGATACAACGATCATTGAAACCCTCCAAGGGGTCATTCAGCAGAGTGTTGACGCTATGAAAGCAGCGTTGCAAGAGAGCGAAGTGAAGGTTCAGAATGCCCTACAAACCGCCCTCTAGGAGAGCGAGGCCAATGTCCAGAATACTCTCCAAGGGGCGCATGACAGAATCGATGCCCGGTTCCGTAACCAACAGATGCACCGCGATGAAGACGGGAATGGATCGACGTCGTCGGCTGCAAAATTACCATAGCATGCCATTTGAAGTCCCACCACCTCCACTGAGGGAGGATCTGAAAGAACACATTTGGGGGTTCCACCCCTTTACCCCAGAGGTAATGAGGGCGAGACTCTCATCTAAATGGCAGTGGCCACACATGGACACATATGATGGGACCTCTGATCCTGAAGTCCATGTCAAGTCTTATATGACTCAAGCAAACCTCTTCTCCACGGACGGACGGGTCCATTGCCGGCTGTTCCCGATGATGCTCAAGGGCCCGGCCCTAGACTGGTATTACTCTCTGGCTGCTAATTCGGTTAATTCTTTTGAAATGCTCTGTGCTAGGTTCACTGCTAGGTTTGTCGATAGTAAGCTAGCCTCTACGTCGTCGGCTTCCCTCCATCATGTCGTTTAGGGGGATAACGAGTCGCTACGTCCATACATGGCCCGCTTCACCAAAGTAACACTGTTGATACCCGATCTCCATCCGGCAGTAACGAGGCATTCGCTCTTGGTAGGATTAAAGCTTAGCGCGTTCCTAGATTCACTCTATGCCGACCCACCACCAAACATGGACAGTTTGAGGGCTCCGGCTGCCAGGTATATGAGTATTGAAGAAAACGCCGAGGCTAGGAAGAGGAAATTCCAGTTGCTAGTCGCAAAGGAAAGCCCCCAACTATAGAAGAAGGTCCGACCAGGCAAGTATAACCGTTACACCCTCCTTAACACTACTCAGGAAACTATCCTAAGGAGGCATATAGTCTGGAGCTCATTCGTCTTCCTTCCCCGGGACGACTCCAGCCAGGGGCAGACCCTACTCTCAGATGCAGCTACCACCAGAGTATCGGCCACAGTTCCGAGGAGTGCACCAAGGTGCATGATCTTATTGAAGAACTCGTCTAGTCGAAAACCCTGGCCCGCTTCGTTTAGAGAAGCCCGCCACGCAGAGAGGGTACCAGGGCCTTTGGGACCCGAGGAGGTCGCAGAGGTTGCTATCACTGGGCCAGAGGATGCGGGAGAGTGAGTCTAGAAGAAAATAGGACAAGGGAGCCCAAGGCTGAGCCAGCAGGCGAGACAACCCAACAAGATCCCAATATGGCCACAAGATCTGTCAACATGGTGCAAATCCTATTCGGAACAGGGGTGGTGAGTGAGCCTCGTACAAGCGTTGTCAATGGATCAGAAACTCATATATAGTTCGGTACAGTCAATACTATTATCGGGGGTTTCGCAGGAGGGGGCTCATCCAGCTCCTCTAGAAAGAGATATTTGAGGAGCGTCAACTCGATTACACACCTACTACCTCGGTCACAACCTTTTATAACTTTCTAAGATGCAGACTTCTAAGTGAACGATCCAAAGCAAGATGACCCGATGGTAGTAACCTCCACATCACTAATTGGAGGGTGCACAAAATCTTGATCGATCAAGGTAGCTCGGCCGACGTATTATATTGGTCAACGTTTTTAAAGCTCAACGTTTTTAAAGCTCAACGTCCTGGAAACCGTCGTTCAGTCGTACACTTAACCGTTGTTGGGATTTGCAGGCCAGAGGGTTCACGCCAGGGGATTTGTAGACCTGCTTACAACGTTTGGAATCAGGCAGACATACAAGACTCTTGTGGTTCGATACATCCTAATCGATGCAGACATCTCTTACATTGTATTAATAGGGAGGCGCACCCTTAACCAACTAGGGGCAGTCGTATCTATGCCCCACATGGTCATGAAGTTCCCAGCTCCAGACGAAACCATTATAACTGTTAAGGCGGACCCGAAAAAGGCTCGATAGTGTTATGTGAAGAGCCTAAAGGTCACCCCTTACGCGTTGAAGATGGTAGCAAAACGGGTAACGCAAACTAAAGAGCTCGAAGCTTCCCTTGCTGAATGTAACAATGTGGTGTTGAAAGGAGAACAACAACCCAAAGCCGAGTCCTTGACGGACAAAGAGGAGGTGGATTTGGACTCTCAGGCCGAGTTCGAGGAGGGCGCCCTACTTTTGATGAGTCCATGGCAACAGTTCGGCTCGGGGCCGATTCTCATCAGGTCACTCATCTAGGCCTGAGAACCCAAAAGTTGGTGGTAAGAGACGATTTGGAATGAGTATTGATGAGGAACTTAGACCTCTTTGCGTGGAGTCCCGCGAAAATGTCCGGCATCGATCCAGACTTTATGTGTCACAAACTGGCATTGCTCCCTCGAGCAGCGCCCATTTCGCAGAGGAAGAGGAAGCTCGGGGAGGAACGACGAGCAGCAGTGGAAGTGGAGATAGCACATGGTTAGCGAATGTGGTAATGGTGAAAAAGTCCAACGGCAAGTGGCACATGTGCCTGGACTACACCGATTTGAACAAAGCTTGCCTGAAGGACACTTATCCAATGTCGAACAATGATCGGTTGGTAGACAAAACTTTAGGGTACGAATTGTTGAGTTTTCTGGACGCTTACTCAGGGTACAACCAGATCAGAATGTATCCTTCAGACGAAGATAAGACGGCTTTCATGACCGACAGGTCAAATTATTGCTACCGGGTGATGTCATTCGGCCTCAAGAATGGAGGAGCGACATACCAAAGGCTGATGGACAAAATCTTTCAAGGTCTCTTAGGAAGAACCATGGAAGTCTACATCGATGACATGGTAGTCAAGTCTGCCAAAGCCAAAGGGCACGCAGCTGATCTCGAGGCCGTCTTTGATCAGGTAAGGAGGCACGATTTACGCCTCAACCCTGAGAAGTACTTCTTCGGAGTCGGGAGAGGTAAGTTCCACGGGTTTATGATTACGCAGAAAGGGATTGAGGCAAATCCCGACAAGTGTGAGGCCATAATGCACATGAGGAGTCCCGCGTGCTTAAAGGAGATTCAGCAATTGAACGGAAAATTTGTGGCCCTTTCCTATTTCTTACCAAGATTGGTCGAGAAAGCGAAGTCGTTCTTCAGGTTGCTAAAAGGAGCTAGGGTCTTCACATAGGATAAAGCCTGCGAGGATATGTTCACCAATATTAAGAGAGACTTGTCTGCGTTACCAATATTGATCAGTCTGCCTCCCGGAGTTCCATTGTTGGTGTACTTGACTCTCAATTGGTGGTAGGACAAATGAATGACGAAAACCAAGCTAGAGAGCCTTTGCTCCAGAAGTATTACAACTTGGCCCGGAATTTGATCCTCCAATTTAAAGATATTGTCGTTGTACATGTGCCCCGTCGTACAATGACAGGGCTGGCATTTTGTCTAAATTGGCCAGCACCAAGAAGCCGAGACAACACAGAACGTTAATCCAGGAAGTCTTGAACACACCCAGCTGGGACCACGAGGGTATGTTCGAGGTCCGACCCAGAGTAGCGAACTGGATGACGCCTATACTAGATTTCCTAGTCAACGATGTATTACCCGAGGACAATACGGAGGCTCGGAGGGTCAGAAGGCAAGTTGCCTCTTTCACGGTGGTCAATGGTGAACTTTTTAGAAGAGGGTTTTCCTCCCCTCTATTGAAGTGCTTGGACCACGCACAAGCCGATTATGTCTTAACCGAGCTCTATAGAGGCATATGCAGTATGCACTCGAGTGTTAGGTCCATGGCGGTACGAGTTCTCAGGGCCGGATACTACTGGCCAATGATCAAACAAGATGCTCGAATGTATACTAACAAGTGTCGAGAATATCAGCAGTACAGGCCCGTTTTCAATACAACCCCGGAAGAGATCCATATGATTGGGACCCCTTGGCCTTTTAGCAGATGAGGTATAGACATCTTGGAACCGTTTCCATTGGCTAAAGAACAAGTGAAGTTTCTCATAGTTTCAATCGATTACTTTACCAAGTGGGTAGGGGCCAAGCCCGTCGCCACGATAACAACCCGTCAAGTGCAAAACTTTCTTTGGAAACATATCATTTGCAGACACGGTTTGCCGCACAGCGTAATGACTGACAACAGCAAACAGTTTACAGATAGCGGTGTGGAGTTATTCTTGAAACAACTCCGAGTGAAACACCTCGTGTCAAGTGTAGAGCACCCTCAAACCAATGGACAGACAGAAGCGGCCAACAGAGTCATTTTGAATGAACCAAGGAAGAAGTTAGGTCAACTAAAAGGTCTGTGGGCTAAAGAAATACCGAGTTTACTGTGGGGATACCATTGCACCTCCCAATCCTCAACTAAAGAAATCTCTTACCGGCTTACATACGGGTCTGATGCTATGATACCTGTGGAGCTCGGGGAAGTATCGTGGAGAAGAGCAAATTTCGACGAAGAAAGCAACGAGGGCAGTCTCCGAGTTAACTTGGACTTGGTGCAAGAGGTACAGGAAGAGGCTCGAGTCAGGGAGGAAGCTGCCAAACTAAGGGCAGCTCGGCGATACAATACCCGGCTACGGGAGAGAAGTTTCCAGAAAAGCGACTTAGTTTGGAGGAAGGTAGGGGAAGCTCGTAAAAACATGAATGAGGGTAAGCTGGTCCCAAATTGGGATGGATCCTTTAGGGTGGTAGATACCTTTTACAACGGGGTGTATAAGTTAGAGGAGCTGAGTGGCAAACTCATACCATGAACATGAAACGTCACTCATCTCAAAACGTATTACAGTTGATTAATAAATACAGGTACAGAGTACTTTTTCCTTAACTTGGATTTTTCCCCTAAAGAGGGTTTTGACAAGCAAGGTTTTAACAAGGCCCGTGACCGATGTCAATAAAAACAAAATTGTTATATTAATTTCTCTCTCTTTGATTGTACATTGCTTTGGGTTAATGAGCATTTACCATACCTAAAGGTAACTACCTAACGCGAACAGGTTAACGAGCATATACCGTACCCGAAAGCAATTAAGGGCAGGGCACTCTAAAAGCTCAAATAATAACAGGTTAACGAGCGTGTACCAGGGCAGGGCACTCTAAAAGCTCAAATAATAACATGTTAACGAGCGTGTACCAGGGCAGGGCACTCTAAAAGCTCAAATAATAACAGGTTAACGAGCGTGTACCATACCTGAGCGGGTTAACGAGCGTGTACCGTACCCGAGGGCAATTAAGTACAGGGCACCATAAAAGCTCAGATAATAACAGGTTCACATGCGAATGCGGTACCTAGTTAGAATAACGCAACTCGAATCAGGTAAAAACCATAAGTTACCAAGAATTATAGCAAGGTCGAAACAAGGTGCTTAAATAGTCAGTAAGGAGACATATGTGCATAACAGGAAACAAAGTTGTTGGTCATACAATCATCCTCAAAATATGGAAACATAAAGTAAGCCAAGAGGAAGGAGCAGGGGCTGGGTCATTCTCGGGCTGGTTGTCATCCTAGTCTATATCAAAGTGAGTCGGGTCAATTTCAGGAGCTAATGAAAGAGCTTGCTTCATAGCCTTGAAAAATCCATCCTCGTAAACATCAACGTAGGCCTTTTCTAGTACGAGCTTCTCAATGTCCCAAGCAGCACTCTTACAGGACATCTCTTCTTGCAATTTGACCACCAGTGCCTTCACCCGGGTCAGCTCCTTCCGGCAATCACCCAACTCGGCCTCGTGCTAATCGCACAGCCCCTGGAGGTGGGTCATTTGACTTTCCTTCTCGGTAAGGGCATGCTCCTTCTCAGCCACCACCCTCTTGATATCTTCCAACTCAGTCTCCAGTGTCTTCCTAGCTTGAGTATGGTCCGCAAATTGCCTCTCGAGGTCGGAAACACGGTCGTGGAGTCCCGAATGTCCCTCGACAGCCCGACGTTGGTGCTGCATAATCGACAAACATCTCGCCAGTATAACGACCCCAGCCTCGAGACAGCCAACCTCACCTACCTTGTCCATCAGCTCCGCATCATAAGGGTGGACGCAACTCACATCTTTAGCCTGACGGGCGACGTTCTAGCTGGACTGGACCCAGGGTAGTTGATGCTAAGGTGGTTAAGGCGGATGGACGGCCCCAGACCGCAAGAGGTCTAACCAGAAGCCTGGGGACGTGAGCTGGTGGCCACGTCGGTCATAGAGGGCTGTGTGTTGGTCGTTGGGGGTGGCTTAGTGCAGAGGTTGGGTGAGCCCACGCCACCTTCAGGAGAGTCTTCTAGATTGATCACCTCAGGTGCAGGTTCAGACAGGGCAGTGCCCGTCGCGCCGGCAGAAGACAGGTTAGGAACCCCGGAAGGCTGTAGGGTCTCAGCAGGCGATGGTGACATGCCGGCAGCAGGATCGGAAGGCGCACTCGAGTCATTTTGGGCAAAAGCAGCGCTAGGGGAGTCAGATGCATCACTTCTCTGCCTCTTGGCAGCCTTAAGGTCGGCCATGAAATCACGGCGCCCTCCGAGTTTGGCTCGAAGCTTCTTCATGTCAACATTGTTACCCATGATCTCTACAAAACAAGAATAAAAGTGAATAACGTAGGCAATTGCTATGAATAGCGCAGAGAAAGTTATACCTAAGAACAAAGAATCAGGATCATCTACGATGGGAATACAGAGAAGTGCTTGGGTTCTGAGAGGGCGAGGAAGTTGCCTAACGGCATCTATGACTTCCTTTTCCTCGGGAGTGAGCTGGTAATCGGGTCGCAGCGGAAATCGGGTAGGTTTTTGCCAGTATAGGGGATGCCGTGAAGTATGGTCGGGGTGGAATAAAAGTCGTCTTTCCACATCCTCAGGGTGACAACGAAGCTTGAAGAATTTTGTTTTAAAATGCTTGTAGGATGAGTTATACAAGGTAAAGAGGGGGCTACCATGGCTGGAGCTTAGAGAAACCCAACCAACGAGTTTTTCAAACTTCATTTGGTAGAAGTAGATGAAGACGTTTACAGAGGGTGCAAACCCGAGTTGATCGCAGAGCAACTCAAAACATCTCAGGAAAGCCCATTTGTTGGGATGCAGTTGGCTTGGGGCAATGTTCATCAAATTCAACATGTCTGCCTCAAAATCGGTTAGAGAGAAAGTAATATTATACTCCTTGAACAGGTAGTCGTATACATATACGAAGTCATGGCTGTCGAGTCGAGGCTTCATATACACTCGCTCATGTGCTTTGTAGGGCCTGGCCAAGGCGTGCTCAACAATCGAATCCTCACAAGAAGGATACACAAAAACGAATTGATCCACTTTATTCCTAGTATCGTGTTCGGACGCGTGCCTATCTACAGAGTTGTGTACCCAAGAATACTCGGGGTTGGCAATGGGAGGGTAATGCAGAACCCTCCTAACCTTCTTAAAAGCCCTAGAGGGCCCTGGATTCGTAGTGAGGGGATTAGGGTTTTTTCTTTTTCTGGAAAGAGCAGGCATAACAGAAGCCACTGAAATAGCAGCAGTTTGTGAATGGTGAGCTGCGGGTGAAGGGGTACCCTCTGAGGATTCATGATTACCTTGCACGGAGGTAGTACGCTCAAAGGAACTCGCTTCACCCATGGGAGTCACCTCCCTGTCTAACAAGTTTTTACGAACGCTAGAAGAAGCAGAGTAAGAAGAGGATGCCATGGGCATACCTATGACTGAAGCTACTAGAAGGAGGAAGTAGGAACGCGAGGAAGCTTGGGAAAGGCAAAGGAAGCTTTGAGCCAAGCAACAGGAAGTTGGAGAGGCAGTAACTGAAGGAGGCGAAGAGTCGAAAGCTTGAACTTCAATCAATACAGGCTTCGATTAAAACCCAGAAGCCGAATCGAACAAATAAAGACGAGGCACACCTTGTTAGGACCACGTGGCATCATCTGGTGAGAAGAGGGAAGCGTCTTTCAGAGGTCACTTCACCTTTTTCTCTCTGTACTTCATTAAATGAAGGGTTTAATGGCTCTGTCGTTTGACCTGAAACCTGACATAGAGAAAGGGAAAGTTCGACCTTGCCGAAGTGTGAAAGGAGGTCAGAATGCAATTACCCCGGGTCGATTATCTTACTCGGCACGAGTTATGCCGGGAGAAACTCGGTCATCGTGGCGGACTGACGGCTAGAATCACGAACTTTGGGGGCTTGTCTACCTACCCCATAGTGAGTCCAGGTTCACTCGGACTTATCTCGGTTCCACTTGACCATACGTCATTATGATTGACTACGATTATAGTTTTGGGTGGTAATTTGTGATTCAAAACATCCCTCGTCTTAATGGGAATTTATATGGATTTCCATATAGCAGGGTCTATAAGCATGGGAACAAAATACAGTAAGTGATATCTTTTTCATATACTTTTTTACCTTTTTTACAGATAGAGACACCTAAAGGATTCTTACTGACTTGAGCGTCGGAGAGTCTTCTACAGGTGAACCTCTTGTCGGATCAGCCTCTCGGATTCGATCATCAGCAACACCAGCCGAAATGATTCGGTCTCAGTTCGGGTAAAAACACTTATCTCTTCTAATTATCAATTCCATCTTTATTTTCAAATTAATTCTAATTATTTAAAAGAAATTGAAAATATTTAAAAATAAGATTGTCACAGCATGAATTGCTTATCACAAATCTAAATATAAATCCAATATTCAAAACTATTTATTTATTATGAATTTTATTATAACATAATACATGTTTAGTTTACTATAATTTTTAGTACAATAAAATAAATATTTACCATGAGACACACTACCAAATGTGTGAATTAATTAACGAGATTGTTTTATCTAAATCATTGATTTATGCATTATAATTAATTAAACTATAATTATAGTTTATATGACTACATTATTTTCTTATTGTAAATAAAATATTATCTTACAAGTTGTTAAAAAAATTTACTCTTAGTATATTGTGAAAGAAAAAAAAATTACGCGCTAATTGAATAGAAAGGAGAAAAGGTTATTTGCCGAACGTGTAAAATATTTTATATTATCATCTAATCATAAATGGTGGTATAAATCTGTTAAATTTTTATAATAATTATTTAAAAGTCATATCAAATATGATTTATGATGGAATGACGGTGTAAAATTGATTTACACTATTCACTCATAACCAAAACTTACTTGAAAATGTATAACTTTAAAAGTGATTATTATCAATAAATAATTTTATCATAAATGACAATTTATGATTAGAAGATAATATATATAAAAAAAACATACTATTTGATACATGAGTATAAGTATACTAGCTGCACCGACATTTGTAAATCAAGTTTAAATTGTTATAAAAATGTAAATTATTGATGGTTTGACTTTTAGGTTTTAAGGTAATATAAAAGTTAATAAATTACTTAAATTATCCAAAGTTATAAATATTCTATGGTATTAATGATTAGTTTTGATAATGAAAATTGGTACCAGGTTTAGAAGAAGATAAAGAAGCATGAACAGTTTGTACGTGATAGTTGCAATGTGACAAGTCCGCGTGATTTTCGGTGGCGTGGCCGTCAAACCAAAGAAGAAGCAAAGAAAAGAAGATGCAAAAGGCACACGAAAGGTCTTAGTTTTCAAACTATACCTCCACCACCCATGCTAACTACCACCACCACTGTGCATGCACTTCACTTCCCAAATTCTATTCATAATTTTCTATTGCTGATTTCCCCGTTCATGCATTTGCTTATTCACTTATGTACTATGCATGTTCCTTTGTCCCGTGAATGCAGTAAATTATTATATTTTATAAAAAAATATATAATTAAATAATTAAAAACATAAAGAGATGTCTTAACCTGTTTACACATATATAGTGATACGTCTTTGTTGGTAACGTGAATAGAATTAGAATAATATTATTTTATATCTTAAGATGATAATTTTTATTTATAGATGTTTTGGAAGATCTTAAGTGTCTAATCATAGGTCCAATTTATTAAGGTTCATATATCTATCTTTTTACATATTCTGAATAATGAGTCATCACATATTTTTTGTCAATGATAATTTAATAAAATAAATTCTCTATTACAAATCAAGATAAATACATCTCAATCAGCTTATACAGATCAAGATAAATACATCTTAATCAGTTTATGATGAGTTTTGTTGTATGACCTAGATAGTATTATGATAGTGATATTTTAACACTACTATTTATCTTTTGATACTATTTAATACTGATATATATTATTATTTTATTTATATATAATATTTTATTAATAAAATATAGTATCAAATAAAAGTATAATATGAACACTAATTTTAAACTAGGATTTTCCATAGTATTAATACAATTATAATTTGAATGTAATGACTGGTCTTAATATATATATATATATATATATATATATATATATATATATATATATATATATATATTATAAAATTAAAAAATAGGGTGCTTTGAAACAAAATTCTTAAAACAAACTTAAGAATCCAACGCACTGAAACTCTTGTAACAGTTTCTATAAAACCTGAACAATTAACCAACGATGATATATTCTGCTAAAAGACATGGTGTGTAGAAAGAAAATGTTGTAAACTATGTAGTCAATATTAGTGAATAAGAGTATTCCTTGAAAATAGTGTTTATATAATATTTTTCTCATCACGTTAACTATTTTACCATTGTTTTTTTTTTTCTGTCTCAGATAATAAAAAATTGAGAAAAATATTATATAAGAGTTGTGAAAGTATAAATGTGAAATATGTTATGAGTCTTTAGAAATCCATGAATAAAAATCTTTGATTTCATTTCATGGTTGCAATGGAAACTGTACAGAGTATTGTTACTTATCAATACAAATTCTTCACAAGCATTTTTATTGAATGATATTCTTTTTCAATATTTATATATGAAGACACATATATCTAGGTAACATTAAATTGGAGAATTTGTTTCAAGGGAGAGTAAATAATAATAATAAAACACCATTTAAGTTAAGTAACACCGTCATAGATTCCAAAGCTCTCTTCTCTAAGTATATAACGCAATTGGTTACACTTTTACCAATAGAATTTTAGATGCATAACCTGTTTAAATTGGAACAGTCAACATCCATTGATCCGTAGAACTAGCAGTATTTTTATATAATTTTTTTTATTTTTTTATAAATCTAAGTATGAATATAAATTTAAGTTTTATATTAAGTAGAAATGAAAAAAGTTAAATAAATAAAAAATCTATTTTTTAAAAAAAATTTAAGTTCGAGGTGATATTAATTTTTCTCATGTAATCAGATCTAATTGATGTTGAATTTATCTAATAAAATTTTTCTCAAAAGATTCAACACTTAATTCATGAATGACTTTATAATCTAGATTGGCATACTTTGAGTATTGGCATCACATTCTCTAACACAGTATTGGCATATTATCATACGTTGGTTCAAAAAATTTAAAATTACAAAGTTATAACGCAGACTCGTTAAATGGAGTATAAACACCATAGTGTAATTACATTATGATTTTCAACAAATTTGAATTGTATTTATTATAGGTGGTAAAATTTCGTGGAAGAAGTTACAATTTATTAAAGATTCAAGGTTTATGTTTTACTGATGAAATTTTTGGACTTTGATTAAGTAAACATACAAACATAAATTTGAGTTGAAATTTTGGAGTTTAATTTGAGAAAAGTAATTTATAGATGTTGAACTCAAGTCCCATGAAGTGAAATGGAAGAGGAAGTCTCGTGTTCAGGAGAGGTTAAGACGAACACAAAAAGCTGAAACTTAGACATGTCTTTCAAAAAATTAGGATAAGTAGACTTTTGAACAAACATAGTCAAGGTATTACGTATTTTAGAATAATTATTAGAAACAATTCTATAAATAACATTTTGAAGTAATTTATTAAATGTTACAAAAACTTTTCATACCAGAACTCCACAAACATGGAAAATGAAAATGACAAAAAAAATATTTGTGTTAATGACTACCAATTTTATGAATTTTTTTATACAAGTTTATGTTCTTGGTAATTATTTATATTTTATGTTCATTTTAATTCTCAAATCTTTGTTACTTACTTTACTGTCTTGCTTTATGTTCATGTTTTCGGTAATTTTCATTTACTATCACTTTAAACTAAATCTTCTTTTGTTAGACTTATTCGAAGCAAAGTTAGAGTCCAATTCTTTCTTATTAGCTCTATTTTATGATCATATCTTTTAAGAAAACGAAGTTCTTTCTTTTTCATGTGTGATTCTTGTTATATCAATATAATGTAAAGAACTTTGAGTTTTTCAACATTTTAAAGATCAAATTGTTTCATAAAAATAATAGTAAAAGTGTTTTCAACAAAGTCAATTTACATTATAAATTTCATTTGTTTTACTTTTAAAAATTGATTTAATACATTTAAATTGATTTTTTTGGATTGCTAGACAACAACCACATAATTTTTTTAAAATACTTTATTTTCTATTATTAAAATTTTATGGAAAACAAAATTTAAAATAGTATATGAAATATATATATATATATATATGTATGTATGTATGTATGTATGTATGTATGTATATATATACATACATACATACATACATACATACATACATAT
>Ga0209700_106531_pt1 | contig 17903 bp, 14 predicted proteins | sample SiratroredBW_FD_187528 | JGI IMG/M metagenome (GOLD analysis project Ga0209700, IMG submission 187528) | Root nodule microbial communities of legume samples collected from California, USA - Siratro red BW (SPAdes) (version 2) | ecosystem: Host-associated > Plants > Roots > Nodule | place: USA...
ATAAAATATATATATATATATATATATATATATATATATATATATATATATATATATGCATTTTACTTTTATCCTTATATAAGTAACATTTAACTTTTAAATTTAGTACGATAATAAGATTAATTTTGTGAAATTATTGTTCACTTTCTTGCTCTTTCTTGAACACTTCTTATTTTTGTTCTTGCTTGCAAAGTTAACTGAAAATCACATTGAATTGACTGTTTATTCTTCTAGTGATATTTTTAATTTTTCTTGAAACTGTTAATTCTTCTAAACAGTTTACTAAATCCGTTTTTTGTTTGTTTTATTCTAATTTGTGTTTCTAGTTTATTGGAATTATTGTTCATCAATTTGATTTTCTAGAACACAAGAATTTCTTGAAATCTTTAATACTTTTGGTTTTACATATCAATTTTGATTTGTATGGTTGAATAATTGATTTATAACAAACTTCATCAACTGGTTATCTAATATTCTGAACTATATTCTTGAATTGTTTTTCAGAATACTATTTTCAATTTCACAAATTGTTTTCTAGGTTAACTGAACCCTTTTCTGATTCCAATTTATTGCTCAAACATCTGATCTTATTGTGTTGAGTTATATACTGTTTGATGAATTGTTTCTGTTAATTATTTCTGTTATGGAATATATTGATCGTTTGCTAAATACTTCATAATATCATTTTTCAATAGTTTCTTTAAAGAATTTTCATTCTTCATTTTACAAAGGTATATTTGCAAAAATATTTTAATAGTTCAATTCACCCCCCTTCTTGAACTCGACCTAAACTTGTTTTACAAACAACATTTTCAGCAAATTGATTTTCGAAAAATAATTAGTTGTAGGACATTTTAAAAGTGATTTTCAAAAATGATTAAGTCCCACTTAAATCCAATTTTATATGTTTTAGTCTTAGTGGATCTTTAAAGCTCAATCCAATGGTTCAAAGTCCATGCTCATGGTTTAGATCACACTCTCACACAACCTAAGTCTAGACAAAGTCCAAATGATCTTCATTCTTAGTCCAAGTTGACTTCGTCAAATAACATGCATGATTTGAGGATGATTCTTTTGCAAGAGGATGATATGATGCAATCCTGCTCCCAAGATTGCAGACAAAAATAAAGAGGTGACTTAGCTAAAATCTTGATTTGGAGCTTATAAGGAGATTGAGCCTAATTAGGCTTATTTGGTCCTCCAAACAAATTTTTGAGCTCAAGTTCAAAATTGGAAAAGATCACTCTATATTAAGACTCAAGTGTCGCCTTCTTTGGAGCTTAAGATGTGTCATGCCATCAATTCATGCTAAGGAAGCATGTCACCTTGTCAATGGAAAGGATCCTCTCCATTCATGGTTTGACAAGTGTTAACTCCTCATTGAAGAGGCTTACGGTTAGGGTATGTGAGGAGTTAGGGTATGGGCTAACCTAAACTCTATAAATAGAAACCTAATGTAATTAATTTTTTTAATTTTCAATAGGTAATGAAATGCTGACCAATTTTTACATCTTCACTTTTGTTCAAAAACTCTCTTGAGAGTTGAGAGAAGTCTCTTTTCTAGACTTGCTTTTACTTTCTCCTGTTCTTTCATCCTCACACTAATTCACATTCAACATCCATTTCGCTTCCTTCAAACTACTATAATTTTGTTGCACACTCAAGAAGTCATGTCATCTACAACATTCATCCATGAATCTAATTCACGCAGGCAATGAAGCTAGAATTGCATAAATAGAGGCACAATGATGAATCTAATTCAAGCAGGCTATAACAATAATAAATGCATTATCATCAAATGATAGGAAAGCTCAACAAACAAAAAATCAATTAAGAGAAAGGGTGTTTTGGATCCACACACCACAAATGCTATTTTGACACATAGTAATATCCTGACACAACAAATTGAAGCTTTCACTGTAGACGGCCAAATTACATCAACAACTACATGTTGTAAATGTCAATCCAATGCAAAGTCACCTCTAAGATGTCATTTCTTTGGAGGTGATCATTCAAATCATATAGAAAGTGAATTACATGAACAATCAAAAAAGACAAGGTAACTTTTCTAATCTCAACAATAACTCTTATCCATATTAGCAACAACAACCTTTCCATGCAAGAGAGGCAAGCCAAACGTGTAGGATACTTTTGAGAAGTTAATGTAGGCTTCACTGTGAACCAGAAAACACTAAGCCTCGATAAAGAATTTAGAAACTCAGGTAGGACAACAAAATAGTTATTCGAGCAACAAAGTAGTCAGTTTCCAACAAAGTTAATCCTAAAGAACATTGTAAGACAACAATATATAAAGAATCTGAAATGGAGAAGACAATTGTTTGAATGAGAGAAATCCATCCAAAATATAATGACAAGAGTTAGATCTCTTGGACAAATGGAGTTGAAAAGAGGATGAATCTCAAATATATGAAATCGATATACAAGAATTTATATAAAATGCAATAATAGGGATGTTGAAAAATAAGATGACCAAAGGTTCAAGAGGTGGTAAATTGAACTATTTAAACTTTTTAAAAACTTAAACGTTTGAACAGTGTTTTTATGAAACTATTATTATAATGTAAAAGCCACACAAAAACATGTTAAATGTACCGACAGCATATTAAAATTCAGTTCAATATGTAAAATCGGTAAAAACAACTTGTTACAGAACTAAAATAAAATGTTAAAATAATTTTGGCAACTCTGGACAAATGTATTTAACAGGTTGAAATTAAAAAACAATTTGTTAAAAATCCTTTTCAGCACTTAGACAATTTTAATCAGTTTTAACAAGTTAAAACATATTCCAACAAGTTGAATTTCCAATACTGTAGCCGTGAGTTTAAACTAGTAAAACAGTTTGACCAAAATGAATTTGCTGAGTTTTCCAAGAATGTTCCGGAACAGTTTTAAGATCATCAAAATGAATTATACAGTTCAATGCAACTTTTAAAGCTTTATGTACAATAGAAATGATCAAGCCAAGTTGAATGTGATATAATGCACTGCACCAGAAAATTAAAAAACCAGTATACAAACAGATTCAGGACATTGAATAAGCATGATCAAGCAATACAAAATTAACTCCAGCAGACTTAATCAAAATGCTTTAAAACATTAAGCACACAAACTTGATTAGTATGATTACAGTGCAACAACAAATATATCAGGAATAGAAACAACAGATGTTGAACCAGAGGCACAATCATAAAATGAACTAAGGCAGGTAAAACACAAAATCAGATTCAGCCAATTGAATTATATAGTCACTAGAATACCACGATACAAAAACCTAATTTCAATTCAAAGCATTGTCAAAATCAAGGAAAAACAGTTCCACAAGATCAAAGTACAACGGATGAAATCAGTAGAGAAATAATCTTCTAAAAACAGATCCTATAAATCCAAATCAAGATTAATATGCTACAGTAAAGTTCTTAATTTCAACACGTTAAAATTGATTTTAACTGATTAAAACACTACCAAAATAAGTCTTTTGAATATGCCCAGAATTTAAACAGGTTGGTCTTAACTTTTAACAGGTTGCTCTTGACAGCAGAAATGAAAATGACACTCACTTATGTAGTTCGAAAATTGATAAAATAAAAGAACAAGAAGATCACGTCTTTTTATCTTGGTTTACTCTTCCACAAGAGTTATCCAGTCCCTTGCACAACCTTGCAAGGATTTTCACTATACCAATCAAGTTTACAAACAAAACACACTCAATACTCAATCTTGAACCCTACAAAATAGTCTTATACCCCTTGTGCAGCTCTCCACTGCATAAGATGCACAACCCTAGTGCAAATGTAGTACACCAATATTGTGTTTGATGCAAACAATACACCCAAAATGAAAATTACAAGTTTACACAATTCACAATGCTTGAAAAACCTATTCAAACACTACAACCATCAATTGACTACCAATCAAATTACAATTACAAGAATCACAATTGTAGTAGCTAAAAAATGTGAAAACCAGAAGAGGATCACTTATCTCTTCAAAAGAACTGTTAAAAACTGTGTTGGCTAAAATACAAGAGGGGGGTGAATTGGATTTCAAAATCTTTTTCAAAACTATTTGACCTTTTAAGAAAACTCAAATCAGTTTGATAAACTGGATCTTTATTGACTTTACTGAGCAAAGCAGTAGAATGAATCAGTAAACAGAATACAATCAAGTCACACTACAATGCAGCAAATCAAACAGTTTTATCAGAATTCAAATGTAAGTACGGAAGCGATTTAGTTTACTACACAGAAACAGAATAGAAGTTAATCACACAGAATGAACTAATCAACTTTGATTCAATCAACAATTCGAATTATTATGAATCAATCAAAAATAAGATTCATTTTATTAAAGAAACAGTTATTAAAAAAATGTTTAAGTCTTATATCAATTATAATTCACTTATAGATTGTGAAAACAGTTTATACAGTGAACCAAATAATTAGATCAGTGATCAAGAAAGAGAAAAAAGATTCAAGAACACAAAGGTTTTTATACTGGTTCACCCACCAAATGGGCTACGTTCAGTCCCTCACACACAGTAAGGATTTCACTAAAACAAATGATCAACTGATCAAGTTTACAACAGTTGCCCACGGCAAGACAACACTGCACTTGCAGCAACCACTGCTGAACCTACAGCAGATCAAGAAACCACACAGAGTCCACTGTGCGTCTCAAGAACTCCCTTGCTGAAATCCACAGCAAGTCACAATTATACAGAGTCCACTGTATAACCCAAAAACGTCTCACTACAACCCGCAGTAGACCACTACTGAACCCACAACAGAACAAGAAACCACACAGAAACCTACTGTGTGTTTCAAGAACACCCTTGCTAAAACCCACGGCAAGTCACAGTTATACAGAACTCACTGTATAACCCAGAACCGACTCACACTACACCTCGCAGTAGGCGAACCACCAGTACAGACCCACTGTACCACGAATTACACCCTAGTAATTCAAGAACGCAGTAGTAGTTTTAATACAGATGAAGAACACAGTCATAGTAATGCAAGCATTTCTATACAAAGGTTTACAAAAGTAATAAAGAAAGAGTATAGAAGGCTTAGTCTGATGATCAAATCAGTGAAGAACTGTCTCAGTCAAATCAAAGCTCCAGTTGTAGTTCAAGAAAACAGTTCTTTGATGAAAACGTTGATTGATCTTTGATCACTAGACTCAAGGGCACTTTTGCTCTCTTTGAAATCTCAAATGTTCGTGCTCAGAAAATGTTTAGAATGATTTTCGTATCTTTCAAAATTTTGTGCTAGTTATTTATATACAATTTAAAAATTCAATCGATTGATTTTTCAAATAGTCGACTGTTGTTCTCCAGTTAGTTAAAATAGTTGTTCAAAACGCAAGTTTTGATTTTAATGATTTCTCAAAACTTTTGTTAATACAGAAAATACTTGTGGAGCTTATCATTGATTAAGATTGCAAGCATCACTGATTAGACCTCAAACTTACCCCACAACACACACTCCTAAGTTCTAGACCAAGTCTTCAATCTTCATAAACTCTTCATGCATTCCACATATGCTCATAAGGTCTTGAACATCTTCACTTGGTTGGCTTCATCAAATCATCACAGTAGCCCACTGGTGCTAACAAGAACAATAGCAACGAAAGACCCAATCAATTGTATGCTATGCTCTTCTTCACAAGTGAGAAATCTTGATGAACTTCGCAAACATTGATGAATTTTTCTCACTAGAATGTTTTCTCTTCAAGAACCTCTCAAGTAATCTTTGAAAATTTGTATTTCGTCTCTCTCTCTTGTTTGAAAACGTTCTATATTTTAAAAAAAAAAAGCACACTGCATTCTATTTTAAAATTTGCACTAGCCAAAATTGTTATCAAATTTAACAGGTTGTTTTCAAAATTTAACATGTTAAATTTTCTCTACAGCACTTATATTTTTAAAATGACTTTAAAAATAATATTTTCACTTATTTTTGAATAAGAACAAGGCAAACAAATGATTAATAAACATTAACAAATGCAAGTGAAACCTAAACCATGTTAAAACCAACCCAAACCTAGGATCTAATCTCTTTAAGCAATTTCTTCATCAAATCACCACTTTAAGAACCACTTTAGGAGGTTCTTTACTAGCTCGAACAAGGGAAAGAAATCGAGCTATATAATATGTTTTAGAAAATCAAAGCTTATCATAAGCCAACACTTGGCTTGAAGAGTTATGAGAACTAAAGTAACTAACACAAGATAATTACCTAAATGAAAGAAAGGTAGGGGTGACGACCAACATATGTGTACTGTGTGGATCCTTGAACAAAGACTATTAAGCATTTTGTCTTTACTTATAAAGTTGTTCAACAAGCATGGATGATGTGTGACAAATGGATTCATTGAAATGCAAAGAAACACTTCTGTCAATTTGAAATCTATGGATTGAATAACCAATGCAACAAAGTATAGAAATGCATGTGGAGGGCAATCATTTGAAATCTATAGATAAAAAAAAAAAAAAAAAACAATATAATATTTAGGAATGCAAAACTGGATGGTGTACAAATTTTCACTCAACCAAATATGAAAACATGGACCTAGATTAAAAACCACTACCCTAGCTTTAGTGCTCTTATTCCAATTTGTGCCTGCATCCTTTAATTTTCTTAAAAATCTATCAAAAAATAGGTTTGGTCACATACCAAGGGTAAAGCGACATAAAGGGGATAAACTTTTTAGGCACACACCTTATGTACGATTGTATGGTTAATGGGATAAAAGAGAAATCTGAAAATGTTCAGAAACTTTTTGAGTATTTTTTCTCCCAACTGAACGTGTAGTGTATGCTCCTTCTGTCGCTTGGTTAAATTCAAGCAGGGGACAGTTTAAGGTGGATAATCTTGACTCACTTTTCAGAATGAATTCTTGATTCCCTTTGCCCTTTTTGGCTTTGATAGACATAGTGCTGATCATAATTTATGACCGAGATATCTTGACAAAAGAACTCTTTAATCCTTAATTGCTATGGGGCTGAATAGTAACACAAAGTTGGAATATCTTGGACCCTGTATGCTTTTATATTTATATATTCTTTCTTGTTGATTAAAAAATTATAATGACTAGGTGTTGGTTAAATAAATATAAAAATTATAAATAGTTAAATAAGAATAGACTATTTTCTTAACAAATAAATATAAAAATACAAATAGTTAAATAATAATAATATACTATTTCCATATATAGTTAATAATAAGAGTAAATTTTAAAGAAAAAGAAACTAATTTGGGGGTTAAATAAAAGGAATAATAGTATATCGAAATAAATTATAGATATAATACTAAGGAAAAAAGAAACGCTATGTACATGTCTGTTACCCTTTTAAAGAAAAAAAATGAAGATTAATTAATAATTAGTAAAGGACTTTCCTAGGTAGGTAATTAAAATAGTTGAGGAGAATCAGCACACAAAAAGGAAGTTGAGGAGATATAATAATTTATAGAAATAGTCATTGTGTAGTGATGATTTAGGACACAAGACGCGTAATCAAAATCTCATACCTCTTTTGTACAAATGAATGATTTGATTAGCTTCTCTATAAATATTTTAAAAAATTAGAGAAAATTTAAAACTGATATATATAAAAACTAAATAAAAATTACATATTTAGAAATTAGTTTAAGGTCCTTTTGGACAATAATTTTTCGCAAGTTATTTTATATAATATTTTCAAATTTATGATGAAAGAACTTTTCAATTACAAAGAAATAATTTTTATACTTTTTATCCAAATATATTTATTATTATTTAGTTTTAGATTATAAATTTAGAATATCAAAAGATTTATTATAACTTTATATTTTTTATGCTGGTAGTTATATATAAAATATCATTTAGAGAATTTTATTACCTTTTAAGCCATCAACGGCCGCCACAAACGTGGCCAAGGAAGAGCAAAACAAAACGTGTGACGCGCTTGTTTCACTTTATTTTATTTATAAATAAAGCGCGTCCCACGCATGTATGTTTATTATCTATTTTTGTATTCTTTCCTTTGGCTTTATTATCATTATTAATCATTAATTATTATTATTAGACTACGCCATGCAGCTCTTGATGCTCAAATTAGATAAAAGAAGAAAAAGTGACCTAAGTGCGTCGCAGAAGTGCTTATTATAAATCTTAGCCCTATGATGTCTAAAATAGTTTTCCTCTTCTTTTTCGAACTTTACAGAATGGAAGCCGTAATGAATGAAAGTTTGCTCTTACATTTTCTTTACTTTTTTTGACTTCATAGTATTTAACTCTTTTATTGAAAAGTATAATTTTATATATTAAACACAGTACAGATATGTACAAAATATATATATATATATATATATATATATATATATATATATATATATATATATATATTACAATGATTTGTTTTTAAGTAATTGTAACAAAAAGATAAAGAAATATATATATATATATATATATATATATATTTTGGATAACAAATAATTAAGTGATAATATAAGTAATAATTAAGAGTGTATTATGATGGATGCGCATAATTTACGGCTGATTGTTTGAGATGAACGGAGAGAGAGTCTACATGTTCCCGTAAGACGAAAGAGGGAGACTGAACGCCAATCTTGTCTAGAAGAAATGCATGACAAGACTGAGACAGAGACTTGGTAAGTATATCAGCTAGTTGATGGCTTCTTGGCAATGAGACACTTGATGTTTCTTAGAAGCAACCAAGTCACGAACAAAATGATAGTCAATAGCAAGATGTTTCATGCGATCATGAGTATCTCTAGCCCAATCAGAATCACAAAATGTTGTGAGAGAGATCTGTGGCACGAGAGAGGTGAAGACCATGGTCAAGTGTCCCCTTAAGATAGCGGAGTAGATGCTTGATAGCTTTCATGAGAATTTCAGTGGGAGCTTGCATGTACTGTGATAGTTTATTTACTGAGAAAGAAACATCTGGGCAAGTGAGATACAAATATTGTAGGGAACCAATAATAGGACGAAACTCCCGGATATCACATGAGGGAGCATCAGACGTTGGAGTCAAATCACATGAAGTAGAAAGAGGGGTGGAGACAGGCTTTACATCTTGCATGTTGGTAGAAATCAATAACTCACGTACATAGTGTTGTTTTGAAATAAATAAATCATTTGTAGGGAGGATTTCCATACCAAGGAAATGATGAGAAGACCCAACATCCTTTAAAGAGAACTTCAATGCAAGAACAATCTTGAATGCATTCATAAATGAGTCGTTATTGCCCATGAGTAGTAGATCACCTACATAAACAAAAAAATATGCAACAATATCATCCCGATTGTATACAAATAAAGAAGTGTCAGATCAAGAATTAAGAAATCCATATATAATAAGAAAATCCTTTAGAGCATTATACCAAGCACGAGGTGCTTGTTTGAGACCGTACAATGCTTTGTGAAGCTTGCATACATAATCTGGAAAGTGAGAATTGACAAAACCTGGTGGTTAAGACATGTAAATATCCTCTGAGATACTACCATGAAGAAATGTTTTATTAACATCCATTTGACATACAGGCCAACCATTAGAGAGAGCAATGCAGAGAACCAGTTTGATAGTTTGAGGCTTAATGACTGGACTATAGGTTTTAGTATAATTACCAGGACGTTGATGAACCCTTTGGCAACAAGACGAGCTTTATATCGAGTTATAGAGCCATCGAGATCCCGCTTTAGACGAAAAACCCACTTATTACCAATAATGTTGAACTGTGGTTGCTTAGGGACAAGGGACCATGTACCATTGGCAAGTAATGCATTGAATTCTTCTAACATTGCTTGCCCTCACTCAGAATGTTTCAAAGCTTGGGAAAGACGAGAAGGTTCAATTTGGCTGGATAGAGTAAATTTGCTGGCTAGGTGAAGTTGTTTGGGTTTAAAGATGCCATTTTTAGATCTTGTGACCACTAGGTGGGATGGTTTTTTTGGTCCAGGCGAGCATGAGGATGAGTCTACATGAGTGGAAGGAGATGAACCCAAAGTGTACAAGATATCATGAAAGGATTCAATGGAATTTGGTAATACATGAGGAGGGGATGAGGTAGGCGATGATGTTGGCATGGATATAGGTGAAGATAAGTTTTGAGATGTGGTAGGTAAAGAGGAGACATTGGAGGTGGAATTTGAATTTTGAGATATTTGTGTTGTAATGATTTGCATGTGGTTTGAAGGTGTGGGGCCAGATGGTTGTATGCAGGTAGGGATGGATGTTGGAGAGAGAGATGTGGTTGTAACTGCAGAAGAATAAGGAAAAACATTTTCTACAAAGTGCACATGTCTTAAGGTACATAATTTTTCAGTTTTAAAATTGTAATACAAATAAGCACTTTGAGATTGTAACCTAAGAGGTTGCATGGTTGAGATTTTGGGATAAGTTTGTTATGAACATACGGGGCCAACCAAGGAAAACAGAGACTTCCAAAGGTACGTCACTTAGAGTAATTTGGTGAGGAGTGAAATAAAGACTTGAGAAGTGACTTCATGTTTAAACCAGGTGTGGGGATGTGATTTATAAGATAGGCTGCAGTTTCAAAAGCATAAGACCAAAATGAGATGGGTAAAGAAGCATGGTGGAGAAGACAACAAGCAATTTCAACCAAATGACGATGCTTTCTTTCAGAAAGCCCATTGTGTTCTGGGATATAAGGGGGATTTGTTAAGTGTGTTATTCCATGAGTTTGAAAGAAAGACCTCAATTTAATATATCCACCACCATTGTCTGAGTAAAAAGTTTTATTTTTTGTATTTAATTGATTTTCAACAAGAGATTTAGAAATTGGAAAAATTTATTTATGTTTAATCAGATAAAGCCACACGTATTTTGGAAAATGATCAATAAAAATGACATAATAAAAATGACCATTTATTGAAGAAGAAGGTGCAGGACCCCATTCATCAAGACCACAAGTACCAAACAGACTACTGATATCAGAGTTCGGCTTCTAAGAGCTAGGAAGATATTTTGGAGGAGGAGGCTTCTAACTTAGACTTTAATGGTCATGATGATTTAGTCCAATCACCATGCAGACCAAGTACATAATCTAAAATTGCTTCCATAGCTACTAGAAAAATCATGGAAATAACTTCTCATGATTCTGTTTGGGTTAAGCTTGATGTTGCGGTGGTTGCTAGTTTGGAAGTCTAGGGGTTTCGTTTTTGCCCTTTTGGTTTACACTTAACTATTGTTGGTTCATGCCTTGTGAGGCTGCATACTCAGACTCTTCTAAGTTTGGAGGAGTGTAAGTTCATTTCTAAGTACTAAGCTGATCAAGTAGAGTATGGGTTCTAGGAAACCGGGGAGACTAAGGATTCTAAGGTTGCTAAAAAACATGTTAGAGTGGGTACTACAAAGAAGAAATGATGGAGGGCTTTGTGCATCTCAGTTTTTGTTCTTTTGTTGTTTTATTTTTTGAACATAAGGGACACATTTTCTAACTCTTTTATTGGTTTCCCTTAGTTTTGTTCATTTTTTTTCATATTACCCTTGTGAGTTGGTTTGGTGGTTTGCTTTATTTCTTTCTTTCCATGGTTTTTTTTCCTAAACTCCCATGTTTTTTTTCATTTTAATAAATTCCATTTGATAGCTCTAGAAAGATAGGAAATTATTGCCTTTTGTGAAATGTTATGTGTTGTAGTAAGAATATTGTTTTGAGTTAAAAGCATGGAATTAAGAGTTTTAAGCTATAAAAGGTTGATTTGGAGTAGTTTGAACTTATTGCTATTGTTGAGAGGTTGATATGATGGAAAACTTTACAAGTTAATATTTTGAGCATCAACCGAGTTTTGAACCTAAATTTCGTGGGTAAATTTAGATTTCACAAAGTAAATTGTGCATAGCTTTAAGAAGTCTATGTGAATGAATGTTATAATGAGTTTGGATTATCCAATTTGAGTGAGAATGAGTGTAATATAATGATTGAACATTTTCTAGTTGTGTTTTATCATTTTGAGCTTGTTTAAAACATTGCATAGGTTAAAATGAAAGTGGTAAATTTTTGGAACTATTTTGGTTTTGTTGCATAAGTGAATCATATGATATTTTCACTAAAGCAAGATCATCGTTGTTCAAACGAAATAAAAACTGGATATAAGTTCCTCCCGGGTCTATTTTCACTCAACCCAAATTATTGCTGCTAAAAAAATTTAAGATTAAGAGTTTGAGTTGGTTTCAAGTGAATTTTTGTTCCAATAATGAAATTTTCATTTTAGCAACAAAACTTTTACTCAAAAGGCAAAATTTTCATAAATTATGTAAAATTTCTCATCGCCAAATTTCATTTATATCTTTCATTACCGAATTTCACTTTACCTAAGAAAAAATATTATACATTAAGTTAGTCAAGAAGTGATATAAAAGAATTTATCCAAAGTTGCAACTTTACTAATATACTTTTCCATAACTTCTTTTCAATTGACGCAATGTCTTGACACTAGTGGAGCCTAGAGGTGACCTCCGATCATCAGTCTAGTGACAAGTGCAGCCAGAATTCTAAAGAGAAGATACAGGAGAAAAATGGAATTTTATTCCAGAGATATGGTAGTTTTATAAAATGAGATCTAAATAACTAGTTTTCTTATTTATATGAACTTTTCATTTCAATAATAAAATATTCAGATGTTATGTTATTAATATTACTTCTACTCTAATGTTATTTCATAAGTCTTTACATACTACCACTTTACAACAAATTTCTAGAGTCTTATAAACACTAATAATAATAATAATAATAATATTTATATTAATAATAATACTAATATTGATAATAATAATAATATTAACATTAATAATAATATAATAATATCAATAACATTATTAATAATAATAAAAATAATGTTATTAATAATTATAATATAATAATAATAATAATAATAGTAATAATTTGGTAATATGAATAATAATAATGATAATAATAATAATAATGTTAGTAATATAATTAATAATATTCATGAAATAATAATATTATATTATTGGTAATATTATTAATAATAATAACATCATTAATAAAAATATTAATACTAATATTAGTTATACTAATAATAATATTAATAATGATAATATTATTAATAATAATGTTAATATTAATATTAATATTAATAATAGTAATAATGATATTTATAATATTAATAATAATAATAATAGTGTAAATATTTATATTATATATAGATTTATATATGGATTAAATCTGTACGTAATACTTTGAATGAAAATTTAAAAGTAAAAATCTATAAGGAATGATAATTTTACATACTATGCGAATTCGTATTGTATGTAATATTGATTTTACATATGGATGTAAATTTCGTATATAATATTTATTTTACATACAAATTTTTATTTATATATAATTTTTGCATATAATTTGTGATTTTTCTTTTGTAGTGAAAGATATATAAGATAGATATTACTTTAATATTTTTTTTATTAAAAAGTAATTTAAAATAAAATCAAGTTCACCCTTCTAGCTAATTTTTTTCCTAGAAATTTCATATGTACTTTGCCATCATAAATTACTGGTGATATCGTTCTGTATTTTAACTGCTCAACTTGTATTCTGTGTATGGTATTTATAAATGTCTCAATCTTTTTAATATTGATTCCAAATATTTAAAATATAATGAATATAATGGTGTCATATATTTTTTCTAATTTATACTTCCAAATTATTCTCTTTATTGATTGTTTAAATTATTAACGTTTGAGTAATTTAATATGATCATTATTAGTGTCTACCCACTCAAATATTTGTTTAATAATTGAAATGAATATTTTGATAAAGATTAACCTTAACCTAAGCTCAAAAAGTATTAAGTCTAACAATATCCCATCTTCTAACTGAAAAATGAAATAACATTACAGCCAACCATACATCGAAATTCCCCCAGGACAAACCCTAGAAAGATCACAATCACCCTTCAAAATCTCACTCTCCTATCCTTTTCCTCAAAAACAAATCCAGTGCCCGTGAACTTCTTTTGGACAGTTAAATAAATAAATAAAGCTTTGATATAACCTTTCTGTATATATTATAGGAACTTTCAGGAGAGGGAAACACTGTTGTCTCCAGCACAAAGCTTCAGCTAAAAGCCATTTCCCAAGAAACTATTCCATACAAAAATATAAAAAATCAAATAAAAATCAGAAGCCACCAAATTTGTTTATTAAAAAGCTAACACCTTGTCTGCCTCTACCGACGACAGCACAGCTTTTATCCACGTTTTCCGCAGTTGAAGGGAGAAGTAATCAAACGGCTCCTTACATATAAAACCAGAATAAGAACATGTGATAATTGAGCTTCAATTATAGTTTAATTAACAGTGTCCACGTTTTAAAATTGGTATCAGATCAAAAAATATTTTAGAAATAAATTTTAAAATAATTATTATAAAAAAGATAAACAGAAATGCTCTTATATTGGTATCTGATCAAGTTGATAATGAGGCGTGAGTTTCTAGATTAGTATCTGACCAAGTTGATAATGAGGCGTAAGTTTTGAGTTTTATAAGTTGAGGTATCGGAATTAAAATATAACCAAGAATCAAATGAAAATTCACGTTCAAAATTATACTCTCGCACTTGATTCAACCTGATGGAAATGTGAATTCATTGAATAACAGAAAACAAGTAGTATTCCATATATAAAACTCTTCTTTTCTTTTTTTCTGTTTTCATAAATTTGTATGCTGATTATATGTCTAGCGTAAATTTTTAAAAAAATAAAACAAGTAATATTTAAAAAACTGAATATTCCTATTATTGATTTTTAACATATTGAAAATGAAATTGAAATTGAGTTGAAATCATAAAAGGAATGAATAAGATATGGCAGAAATTTAGAATCAACTCTATACCATTTATTATTTTAGACAACATTAAAATCAGCTGCAAATAAAAAAAATGTGGTATAAAGGTAAAAAAGGTCATATTTTTACAAATATAACTTATGAATTATAAGATGCTATAAGTGGATGTTTAAGTTCCAATTTTGTAGCGTGACCTTTAATAAAAGAATAGAGTATAGTAGAAAAGTGTGGCCTAAAATAATAAAAATGTAGTATAAACTTATAAAGTATGAGTTATAAAGCATTGATAGTTTAAACCACGATATTTTAAGTTGGTCACAGACAAATAAATGTGGCCTAAAAGTAGAAAATGCTACATTTTTACAATGTGGCTTATGAACAACTACATGTCACCTTTTTAAGTCATGAATGTTTAAGTCACTTTTGAGGCGTAGCCTTTAAAAAAAATATTGAAAAAGTATGACCTAAAATAATGAAAATGTGGTCTAAACTTATAGAGTTTTAGTCATAAAACGTGGATAGTTTAAACTACAATTTTTTATTGTAGCTTATAATTGCGAATAACCAACAAACAAAAAAGTGAGACAAAAAACTATCTTAATTTTATAATTAAATATTTAAAACACTTAGGTTTATTATTATGAATAATTATGCAACCTACAACAATCTCCTATAAACGATTGTTTCACTAGAAATCGAACTCGTGACCTTGGCTCTGGTACGAACTGTTGGATTGTACGTTTCCCATTAGACCAAAAGCTATAGCTATTAATCATGACACAATTCTTTCTATTTAAGAGCATAACATACCTGACCTCCCGAATAATTCATGTCATTTGTAACAACTATCAATAATAATATTAATAATAATAATAGTTTAAAAAAATAATACTAATAATCATAATATAAGCACAAAGTTTTTCTAATATAGTAATTTTATTTATATAACCTAGTTTTGATTTCCTCTTGTAGCATATTGTGTTAATAATAATGATAATAATAATAAAATCATAATAAAAAGATGTCAACATAAAGTCACAACCTTATATAAGAATTATTTTCTAAAACATGCAACCTATAATAGTCCTCTTTAGACCCTATATAACAATGATTTCCTATATATCCAAGATACAACAAACGAGTCTTACTAAAAAAATTGCATTTATATATAGAAAAAATTCATAGAAAATGACAAAAATTCGTTGATAATAAAAAATTACCTACATATTATTGACGACCCAGATTTCATAAGTAATGAGAGCATAAATAAATTTAGCTACCAATTTGTATCTATTAAAAATATAAATATTTTTCATCCATGCTCATCCGTAAGTAAATGTCGTGAATAATAATAATAATAATAATAATAATAATAATAATAATAATAATAATAATAATAATAATAATGTTATTATTATCAAGATCTACTGCAAGAATAAATTGAATCCAAGTCTCATAAGTACACATAAAACTTATAACAACTACATAGAACTTAGGATTACTATTATTAATTATATTGATTATTAGTATTAACAACAATAATAATATTACCACAGATACAAATTAGTGTAATCATAACTTTGCTTAGAAAGACCTTATATTCATAGTTAAACTCACAAGAGAACTTAAAAAATAATGTAAAAGAAGTTTTGTATGTTCAATTTGATGAAATATTGTACATTAAGATAGTAAAGATTGACTTTATATCAATTTTATATTGTATGATAGGCTTATTGTGCATGCTTCTGTACATAATAACATCGTTGATATCAGATAAACTTTCGTGTTGGTAGTTCTTATAATAGATATAGATGATTTTAAAGATGGACAATTTGTGGTTTCTGGTTGTGCTACTACGATTTTGGCCAAACTTGTGTGGCTTCTTATATCATTCCACCACCAAACTTGATCTTCGGATAGAGAAGATTGCGACTTGGTCCAATGTATTTTTACAAGAAATGCACATGATAACAGTTGTCGATTGGCTTTTTTCGTTTGCTTGTAAACAATACATAATATAAAATATTGCGACTGTTTTATTTTTAATTAAAAATGCTATCGTTTTTAATTCTTGCATGAGTACATTTCATTATTTATCATTGTTCAATAATTGTCATATTACAAATTGCAAATGAACGATCTTCATGTTCCGATTCTTTTAAATATTGAAAACAAAATCAGGAAAAAAAAATCTCTAGATGTGGGTTTTGTAAACGTGTTTGATTATAATATATCATCAGTGTAATTCTTTATACACTGAAACCCGTTAAGAATTCCCCTAAATATAACTTCTAGATTATAACAAAAACCATCTCTCTTATTTTCCATAATTCATAAATAGATGAACATGTAAAAAATATCTACACTATAAACAAAATTCTTCATTATAAAATTCTTCATAAACAGAACTTGCTTTTATAAACAAAATTTTCCAACGCTACTTTTTCAAAGAAAACAGTGCCTGAACCAGTGCCTTGTCACCTCGCTCGTGCTTAAAATGACAGGCAATAATGTATTATGAAAATATTTCCAACTTAAACCGATTTGCTGTACTAGTTTTTGATAAAAGTCTTTCTTTAGTTCAAAGATTATAGATTAAAAAAATAAGCTGCACGCGGTACTGGAAGATCAATATAATAATAAAAATAACAACTCAACAGCACGATGTGAAATTTCAAAGTACCTTTTCTCTGTGTGTTTGTATATATATGTGTGTACCTAGGCAATGGTGCCACCATCCAAATACAACCAATCTTTCAGTCCCTTTATCTTCACCAATAGCATCTTCTGCTACCTGAAACCTTGCTGGTATTGCTAAGGTTTTGTGTTTGCATGGTGAGAGTAATGGGGTTGAAGGCAGTTTTTGTTTGGTGTATATGGTTGGGGTTGATGCAATTATCAGTTGGAGGAAGGGTGAGGCACTACAGGTTTGATGTGGAGTACATGATAAGAAAGCCAGATTGCTTGGAACACGTTGTGATGGGAATCAACGGTGAGTTTCCAGGGCCAACTATTAGGGCTGAAGTTGGTGACACTCTTGACATTGC
>Ga0209700_106533_pt1 | contig 17899 bp, 15 predicted proteins | sample SiratroredBW_FD_187528 | JGI IMG/M metagenome (GOLD analysis project Ga0209700, IMG submission 187528) | Root nodule microbial communities of legume samples collected from California, USA - Siratro red BW (SPAdes) (version 2) | ecosystem: Host-associated > Plants > Roots > Nodule | place: USA...
GTTTAATATTTGCTTTAAATTGTCAACTTCTTTTCTCACATCATATTTGTCAGATTCAGGAGAAGAATACATTCAAGATGATTGGACGAGCTGAGATAAAAGATGGGCTTTATCGTCTCATTGTTTCTGATTGTGATAATCTTGTATTCTCTATACATCGAAATGTTTGTTTTGAACATGCTAAAGATATCAATATTTGGCATTGTAGACTTGGTCATCCATCTGACAAGATTCTTGAATGTATTTTGAAAAATTATGATGACATACATTTTGATAGAAATATATTCTGCACTCCTTGTCATTTAGCCAAACAACACAGGTTACCTTTTCCTCTCAGTAAAACTGTTACTGACAATGTTTTTGATTTAATTCATATTGACATTTGGAGACCTTTCAATACTCCTTCTATACATGGTCATAGATACTTCCTTATTGTTGTTGATGACTTTACTAGACATACATGGGTATACTTAATGAGAAATAAAAGCGAAACTAGAGGTATTCTGCTGAGTTTTGTTAATCTCATCAAAATTTAGTTTAACAAAACTATCAAAGCTATTAGAACTGATAATGGTCAAGAATTTTACTGGAAAGAATTTTATGATAATAATGGCATTATTCATCAAACTACTTGTATTGAAACACCTCAATAGAATTCCATTGTTGAAGGAAAACACCAGCATATTTTAAATGTTACTCGTTGCCTTATGTTTCAATCTAAACTTCCAAAAATCTTCTGGTCTTATGTTGTTATCCATTCTGTTTTTCTTATTAATTGCCTCCCCTCACCTGTTATTTTAGTAATAAAATCCCTTTTAAATTGCTTTATAATGAAGTACCTAATATTTCTGATTTGAGAGTTTTCGGATGCTTATGCTTCGCTTCTACCCTCGAACAAAATAGAAACAAGCTCGATCCTAGAGCTCGACGATGCATATTTCCTGGTTTCAAAACAGGAACGAAAGGTTATGTTACTATGGACATTACCACCAGAGAGATATTCATTTCACGTAATGTTATCTTTTATGAATCTTTCTTTTATCCTTTCAATAATACTTCTGATAAAGATAGAGTTGATTGCAACAATGATTCACCTGAATATATATGCAATGATGTTCATGATGAATATATTAAGAGAAATAGGGACAGTGGCACTATGCATGACGTTGCGGAAGATGACGTCAAAGAAATTGAAAATAACATTGAAAGTGATATCTTGAGAAGGTCAAATAGAACTCGATAAGCCCCAACTTTCTTGAGAGATTATCATCAACAACTAATGATGTCCATAAACCATGAAGGAGTAAAGAACAATCTCATTGAAAATAATGCCGAGGAGATTGATCATGAAATAAAGAAATCTGAAAAGGTACACTATCCTCTGAGCTCCTACATATCATATAAAAGGTTATCAAATAAACATCTAAATTATACTCTTTCTCTTTCAACCCAAACTGAGCCTCAATCATACGAAGAAGCTATGGAAAGTCCAGAATGGAAACAGGCCATGCAAAATGAAATTAAAGCACTTGATGCGAATGATACCTGGAAAATTGTTGACCTACCAATTGGAAAAACTCCCATAGGATGCAAATGGGTCTAGAAAATGAAGCGGAAAGCAGAAGGAAATATTGAAAGATACAAGGCACGTCTTGTAGCAAAGGGGTATGCTCAACGTGAGGGCATAGACTACACTGACACATACTCTCCTGTAGCAAGAATTACAACCATTCGCACTATCCTTGCAATCACCGCAATCAAGGATTGGCACCTGGAACAACTGGACATTGACAACGCATTCTTACATGGAGATCTAAAGGAGGAAGTGTACATGAATTTACCTCCTGGAATCACTGCAAGGAATTTTAATCAAGTGTGTCGCTTAACGAAGTCTTTATATGGGTTGAAACAGGCAAGTAAATAGTGGTATGAAAAACTCACATCTTTTTTACGTAATATTAGTTTCACACAATCCTCTGCAGATAACTCTTTATTTATTAGAAAAACAGAGTCGTCTTTTGTAGCACTACTGGTATACGTAGACGACATCATATTGGCAGGTAATTGCATGAACGACATTAAGGAGATTAAAAATCAACTACATGCAACGTTTAAGATTAAAGATTTGGGTCAATTGAAATATTTTATTGGGTTGGAGATTTCCAGAACCCATGAGGGAATACACGTCTGCCAAAGAAAGTATGCACTTAACATTCTTGCAAATACAGGAATGTTAAATGCAAAACCTCCTAATACTCCCATGGCCAAGAGAAATGAAAACCTGTTTGACCAGACTCTGAGTATATATGATGCATCAAACTATTGAAGGATCATACGGCAATTATTGTATATAGTCAACACAAGACCAGATATAAGTTTTGCTATACAATTTCTTAGTCAATTTGTTCAAGCACCTTCAAAGTATCATCATCAAGTTGTACAACGCATTCTTAGATATATTAAGTCTTCACCTGCACAAGGTATTTTCTATCCCAAAACTTCCATTGTACAATTAAAGGCTTTTAGTGACTCTGACTCGGCCTCTTGTTCTATTACACGTCACTCTACCACTGGCTATTGCATATACCTCGGAGAATCTTTGATATCATGGAAAACAAAGAAGCAAAGTACAATTTATCGATCCTCCTCAAAAGCCGAGTATCGTGCCTTAGCTACTATGTGCTGTGAAATACAATGGTTGATTTACTTACTTAAAGATTTATGTATCACCCCTTGCAACATTGCAAGTTTATTCTATGACAGTGAATCTGCTAGACACATTGCTCGTAACAACAGTTTTCATGAACGCACTAAGCATATTGAGATTGATTGTCATGTGGTGAGAGAAAAGCTTGAACAACAATTGTTTCATCTTCTCCCTATTCGATCTATGGAACAACCTGCAGACATATTTACAAAGGCTCTTGATCATGAGGTTTTTTGAAAACTTGTTTCCACGCTAGGAATATTGAGTATCCATTCTCCAGCTTGAGGTAGGGTATTGATTTATCCATATAAGTCAAGATCTGAGTACTTGCCGAGCCATTACTCTGCTGAACTATGGTCGTTGCTGAGTTATGGATATTGTCGAGCTATAGTCGGACAATTATATTATTTTAGATTAAACTCTGTTATTTAATCTTTTTTTTTCTTGTTACCTGCTTATTCCCCTTTTCCTTTCTATAAAAGCAGTTCTAAGTGCATTGTAAAGAGTATGAAATAGTAATAATAGTTTTTCAACAGTTCTGTTTCTCTTCACTCTTTCTCCTTCTCTGTGTTTCGTCTCTGCATTTCAAATTCCATGCTTATTTTCAAGATAGAGTCTAGATTGGCAACAACTCCAACCCAAGGAGTTGTTGAACTCGTGCAATTGACAAGAGTAGCATCCTCACACAAAAGCATTTCTATATATGCCCTTTTTTGTTCTCCTGGTTGAATTTCTAGCAGATATTTCGCCTTGAAACCAATATTAGGTTTCCAAGCCTAAGAGTATGTTTGGTTATACCAATTTGAGGAAATTTACTGTTTAAGAAGATGGATTTGGGTGGATAAAGGTTGTTTGGTAGACCTAATTTGGGAGGATGGATCAGGAGAGATTTGCAGGATGGGATTTTCGTTCATGTGAAGAGATTTGAAAGGATTTGAAGAGATGAAATTAAAAATTACTAAATAATCCTTATAAATGAGGTAAGTGGCTGATGACTTTTAAATAGAATAAATGTTGCAGAGTATTTTGAAGTATTGATACATAACTAAAACAAAAAGTATTTAATAAAAAATACAAAATATTATTTGTATTTTTACTAATCATTATTTTAAGAACAATTCATTACAAAATGATTAAAAGTAAATAAATATCAAATATAACATTTAATTGTAATCATATATATGTTAATAATATTTAATTTTGAATAATTACTTTTAATTAAATGTTATCTATTAATATTCTTTATTTCAAATTTAAGTACATTTTTCATTTGTTTTAGTCAATTTAAGTAGATTGTTTATATATTTTTTATTATAACTTATTAATATTTTTATAAAAATAAAATAAGAATTCAAGAAATTGTATTTAATCTTTTAAAAACATAGAAAAAAAAAACATTTAACTTCTTAAGTAAGAGAATTAATAAAAAGGTAAATCTAGAAAATATTTACAATTATTATTAATATGTACTAGTATCCAAGAAATACAAATTGCAAACTATTTTTATTTAGACTAATAATTATAAAAGTTTCAATTTAAGGTAAATGTAAAAATAATTTATACTTACAAAAACAACAATAAATTTTAATAAAAAAAAAGTAGTTTAGATTGTAAGAGACTTTTTTTTACATATTTCACTTAATTATGATTTAGACTAAATTGTATATTTTAATAGAATAATAAATTTGTGATTTTATTACATTATTTAGGATTTATGTTTAATTTTAAATAATTTAGAAGATGTGTTTTAAATAATTTTAGTAGTGTTTTTATATTAAAAATAATTTAATCCATTTCATTTTAATTTTTTACATTTTATTTTACAAGAGTTAATTTGTAATTTCAAAAATATATCAATTAAAAAAATAAAAACAAATTTATAATATCTATCAAACCATTCTCATACTTTCATTATCAATCTCCTCTAATCCCTTCAAATCTTACCATCTATCTATTAATTCAAACAACTCTTTCATCTCTATACAATCCATTTAAATCTCTTCAAATTTATCTCCTCAAATCCACTTTCCCAACTAAACAAAACCTAAAGGTAATTCACTGTTCTTGGTTGAAAGAGAACTCACTGCCGAATAAATATTTTAGCGAATGCTTCCTGGAATATGAGTAGGGAGACAATTAACTTCTTCATGATTATCTGTTTCTGCAGTAGCAGTTGCAGATTATCTATCCTTAGGCTCGAAATCACCTTGACTAGTCAAAACAAAGATGCATTTAGCACATAATTATTTACCATTAGCATATATTTTTCAACAAATAGATTGTTATGAACAAAATCAACAGCGGAATAATATAATTCGTCTCATGATTATACTTATTTTTAATTTTTTAAGAAAATTTTGTTCACTATACAAAGATATCTTAGTAAGAAACATGCTTGGATAGCTAAATTGTCGTCGGATTTTTTTAATATATTCAAATTTCTTTTATTATGTTTAATATAAAATAAATTTTTGATTATATTTTTATTTTATTAATATTTGTCGTAATTTAGTACAATTTATTTTATTTCATTGCTATTTGAATATCGAGTTCTATCAAAAATTTATGTAGGAAAATTTAACCTTAAGAAATTATTTAGCTATGCATACACGGAAAATACTATAAATTTGTTTCATATGTAATTACTTATCGATGTTATTCGTACGTAATTATTACAGATTTGATTCATACACAATTACTTAAGAAGTTTAAATCTCTAAGTAATATGTATGGGTATTACGAATGCATATTGTCTTATGAAATTAATTTCAATAATAAGTGATTTCAATTTTTCTTCTGATAGATAATTTGTTTTTAAAATAAAAGATAAAAACATAAAATTATTTTAAAATTTAATTTTATATTATGTGAAATGTATATGTTGGTTGTTAACTACAACAATATAATCGTCTTAGTCAAGATTAAGTTTATGTAAAAAATTTAGTAAATAAAATATTTGTGTTGGTGTCAAATTAGTATTGACTCTAAATCAATATTACTATTTTTAATTTTTTTTAATAAATAAAAATATTTGTGTTAATATGAAATTAATGTCAATTAAGCAAACACTAAATAAAATAAATATTAAAATAATAAGATTAGTGATGGCTTAGTTAATAATAATTTTATTTATTTTTTATATTTATATTATTTAAGTTAGCCTAAGTTAGATTAATACTAATTTTATTTATTTTATTATTTATTTAAATTAGAGTTAATTAGATAGACATTAACATTTTTTACGTTTATTTAATTTGAAGGTGGTTAAGCCAAAGCTAATTTATATGGTATGAATTTGGGTGTGCTAATGACAACGAGTAGAAATCATTTTTTAGTTCAATTTAAAGATGACACATCTCCTCTTTTACTTTTCTAAATAAATATTTTTACACTTATGTCCTTTTTCCATATTTATTTTCTTCACTTACATTCATCTTCTTCGTATACATTCATTTCCTTCTCCTCCACTTATTTTCTTCGTTTGGGATCTATCTTTTTCACATACATATATATCCTTTTGTCATCCGTCTTCTTCATTCACACATATTTTCTTCATCTACATTTATCTCTTTCATTTCCTACTATTTTTTTCTATTTATTTTCATTGAAGATTGAGTTTTTTGTATAATAATTTTTCAAATTACTATCATTAGCATTGATTGCATTAATACAAATTAAATTAATATTAAAAATATATTTTATTTAGCGACAACTTAACTAATGTTATATTAAATAAATTTTAATAAATGCATAATTTAGTTAAAAATCAATTTAAAAATTAGTGAAAAATTAGCACCAACTTAACTTATACTACATAAAATCAACCTTCAGAATTGACATTAATAAATTAGTGTCTATGATTTTATAGTTTACTACATGTACAACACAATTCCAACACTAGTTATTGATTAATGTACTTAAATGTTAGTTGACACTAACATTTTCTTGAAATGATAGTGATACAAAAGGAACTTTATTAATAGTATGTCTCCCGTAGGAATAAATTGGGTTTTATCAATTTAATTAAACATTAATTATATCCTATTTTTCTATTTAAAGAAAATCTTTTTTGAATTGAATTAATCTTTTCGTTACAGTAAAGACAATTTAAATAAAGACTTGTAAAAGAGAGGGATAATGGTAAGGACAGATTTTACAAGATATTCGTACAACAAGGGGCAACGATTTCCTCTTTTTATTTTGCTAGTCTATGCTTAATTTTATCCATTATTTCGTTCCAACATAATATCACAGTTAAGAGGCAAATCTTTGAATTAGACTTATATCTATACCAACACCTCCTATTCTACTCTTATGCTTTGTTCCACTCTTATGCTTCGTGTGGTTGAGAAAATAAATTTGAGCAAGTGAATCTCTTATGAAAGTGTGTAAAATTTTAGGTTGTTTGGATGAAGGGGTGGATGATAAAAAAATAAAGAGGAAGTTTATAAAAATTTGTAAGTGATAATAAGTGTAATTAATAAAATATTTTTCTAATGGATGAAATTATAATTAAAATTAATTTAAAATTAAACATAATTAAATCTTTTAGTTTTATAATTATCTTATTCTAATTATTATTTTATAAATTAATTATTAATATTTGTTATTATTTTATTTTTATTAACATTTTATTACTATTATTTATAATAATCATTATTATTATATTATATTATATCATTAACTATATTTATTTTATTATAATATAAATATTAATACAAGTAATCATATAAAATACATAATATATATTTAATATAATAATTATATATATAATGATAATAAAATATTTACTTTTATATAATTTATTATAAATATTTTATTATATTTTAAAAACTTTCTTAGCAAATCTCTTCTCTTTAGGAAGAAAGGGTCATTCAAATTCCTTTTGTCATTTTCTGATTATAATTGAATATTTTATTACTTGATTTTGGTCACTTTTTTCTTGTTTCCTTTGATGTCTTTCACGCTCTCTTCCAAATGTAATCTTAAGCTAATTCGCTTTCACTTAGAAACCAACTCAAAACATCTCAAAATTAATTTCAGAACAAATATATTTTGTGTCGTTGCTTTACAAAAGAGGGTGTTGTTAGCATAGTGTAACATGTTTTATTTAACCTCTTTGTTGTCCACCTAAACACTTCCTAAAACTCAAAACATCTCAAAATTAATTTCAGAACAAATATATTTTGTGTCGTTGCTTTACAAAAGAGGGTGTTGTTAGCATAGTGTAACATGTTTTATTTAACCTCTTTGTTGTCCACCTAAACACTTCCTAAAACGTGTCTTTTCTTTGCTTGTTTTGCAGCTTCAAATAAACACTCTGTCACTATTAGGTATACAAATGGTGCTAGAGAATCTCTTTCAGTAGTCATTTTTTGGTTTAAATTCATCTATTGGACTACTATTGACAAGAAATAATATAGTTAGTGATTCCAAATATTCTTCCATCCACCTAATCCACTTTGCATAAAAATCTAACCTTTGTGTTCTCCCAAGAGACCGGTTGACTCCCGCAACAATAATATCTTCGGTTGATTGCTTCTCAGTCGGTCCTTTGTATGCTGCTTGATTACTCTAGATTCAACATCCATCGTCCCGTGAGGGGGGTCCTGCAGGCACTCCGACGCTCAAGTCAGTTTTAAGCTAGAATGCTCAGAGATATAAATCAGAGTTTAGAAGTATCTTTTGTGTTGTGATCAAACCTATATTTATAAGCATAGTAATGAGCCTAAAGAGTTGGGCTCATTCTCTTGTACTCAGTTAATCTATTAAGATTTTATAACAGAATCGGTTGTTTATTATACTTACCTTTGCTATATTCTGCTTGAGGGGTTGCCACGACAGCCCTACAGTACATAGGCCCCCAAAGTCCTTGATGATACGTAGTAGCTGAAAAGGATTTAATATGTCCCGACTGGCCGTCCGCGAAAGGGTTGACAAATTTAAATTCTCGTGATCGACCGTGAAGGGGTTGACAAATTTGAATTCCAGTGACCGGCCATGAAGTGGCTAATAAATTTAATTTCCGTAATCGACCGTGATGGGGTTGGCAATTCTGAATTCCTGTTACCGGCCGTGAGAGAGTTTCTACGACTGACCGTTAATAGGGTGTATAAATAAACATTTCCTTGCATTTTCTGGGTTTGCATGCTTCTCGTATCCCGTGCCCGATGTGACAGGTGAGGAGATCTCGATCATTGAGACGTTCTTGATCGTGCAGCTTATAAACGGTCACGTCATGGTTAGCTTTTGGCTATAAATAGCCTTCAACCCCACCACATTTTCTATCATTTTCATCGGGTTAGCCCAGTAGCTCCGCTAAGTGTTCGGTCGTTCACTCCTTTCTCGAGGTAACCATGGCTTCCTATTCTCTTCATTCTTATTCTAATGAATCTTCTGGTGGGAACATGCCTCGACCGACCGTATAAGTGCAGCCAAGCACGAAATTGGTCCTATTGGGGGAACTTCGAGTAGTTCCAGTATCAACAATTCGGCTAGTAGGTCAACTGAAAGTTAGAGTGTGAGGTTAGAGGAGCCAGCCGAAAGGCCTAGAGGGTAGAGACATCGGCCTCTAGTAGTAATGCGGAGGATGTTGATGAAGTCAACCCTCCTAACAACAACTGGTGGTCACTGATGTTAGGACTTCCTTCTCGAGGTACCAAACGACCGCCTCCCTTAGGGCTTTATTAGACTCCCAAGACCTTATTGATCCTTCCATTCCTGATGGCGTGTTTTTCCTTCACCGGTGTACGCCGTCTGACCTAGTATTCCACGATCGGGGGACGTCGCTGTGGATTTTTTTTTATGTACACCCGTGTTATGAAGGACTTGCATTTTCATTCCCTTCAACGCCTTCTGTACGAACATGCTACGTACCCTGAATGTCACCCCCTACCCAACTTCACCCGAACGGTTGGGCGTACATTAGGGCTTTTGAGATTTTGTGCACAGCCTTGGCCATCACTCTACTGTTCCCCTCTTTCTCCATCATTACCTTACTCGACCGGAAAGAAAGGTGGGATGGCTACCCTTAGTCAGTCAACCCAAGAATTGTTTGTTTAAGCCCTACTCATCCTCTTATAAATTCTTTAAAGATACCTTTATTAAAATATCTTTTAGGGATGAGGGCCGAGAGCATATATTTGACGTGAATGACCCAAAATTCCCCTTGTATTGAACCAGGTCTCTTGTTCGATTCGCGTCTTGGCCACAGTCAGAACTGTCGGCAGAGGATATCTCGACACTGTCGATTCTCGATAGTCTTCCACGGGGTATCCTCACCCGAGATATCCTGAGCACCTTCTGGTGTGAACGGTTTCTATAATACATTGCCTTTACTAACTTGATCTTTATGTAGATATTATTGCCAAGCTGAATCTAAATATGAACAAGGTTTTCAAGACTATTTTGGCATCAAACTCTAAGCCTATCGAGAAGGGGAAAACCGTTTAAGAGGAAGCAATACCAGAATCGGTCCAGTCGATAACTGTTGTGATGTCGTCACCTGTTTGGCCTCATGTAGTGCCTCCTACTGCCCTTTCTGAGCCTCAAAAGAAAAAGAAGTCCAAGCATGCTTCTGACCGGTCGTCCTCTCAACGGTCGCCCAAACGCCTAAAAGAATCTACCACTGAACAAGAAATGGCCTCAACCTTCAATTTTCTGAACAAGAAATCCATGGTGGCCAACTGTGTGGTACTTGAATTGAAAGAATATGAGAAAAGGTAGTTTGTTTCTTCCTCCCGTGTAGAACTCAGAAATGCACTTTTGGAGGCGAATGCCCGTGCTCTATTGCTAGGCTGGGCTATGGGGGAAGAACTTCTGAAGGAAGACACAGAGGTCATGGAGAAGTTGAAGGTGGAATTGGTGGAAGCTACCTCTTCTTTGAATTCTGCATTGACCACCAACACCACCTTAGGGTTGAAGAATGAGGCCGCCAAGGGGGAGATCTGACAATTAAAGAAAATTGTGGAGAGCTTAAAAGTCGATAATGGTCTCCTTTAAGAGAGATGCAATGTTGCCCAGGAAAAAGAGGAAACGATCGCCCGTAGAGTGGACGTTCTGAGTGAAGACATGGCTGACCTCGGGCAAAAGATGATAAAGCTGACCTTGGCACTGGAGGAGGAACGCTCACTTCAAGTGAGGGTCGAGAAGGACCTGTATAAGGGCTTCGTGATCAAACAACACGACCTTGGGTTTGAAAGGGCTGTGAGGCAGGTCGAGTACTTCTACTAGGTCCCTGTGAGTGACGATAAGTTTGATAACATGAAGGGCTTCTACCAGGGTCAGCTCATTTCGGTCATAGACATTCCTGACGAGGAAGAGGAAGACGAGAAGGAAGAGCAAGGCAAAAATGAGGCGCATAGTGGAACCTCAAAGGCGGTCAGTGAGACATAGTTTTTTCCAATTGATGTACAAACTACTGGCCGTGTAGGGTCTTTTTGATAGCAAGTACTTGGCCATATCATAGTTTCTTCCAGTTGTACCAGCCGTTAATTTTGTAAACAAACATTGATATGAATAAAAATTCCTTACTTTCCGGTCGTATTCTTTATATCTTAGTTTTCTGTAACTTAGCTTGTTTTCATATACGTTGTTCAAATACACACTTTTCGGTCAATTTCGCAGCCATTTACACGTTTTAGTTGGCGAGAGCGTATAGCCTCTTAGGTTTTAAGTTAAATCACGACTATCTATGCCTTCCGCGGCCAACCTTATGAGTAAAGCGAATGGCCTTTCTAGTCAAAAGCAGATACGCTCCTCATGGTTGGCCATGAGGAATATGTGACTTTCTGGTCAAAAGTAGATACGCTCCTCACAGTCAACCATGAGGAGTATGTGGCTTTCTAGTCTAAAGCAGATATGCTCCTCACGGTTGGCCATGAGGAGTATGTGGCTTTCTGGTCAAAAGCAGATATGCTCCTAACAGTCGGCCATAAGGAGTACTTGGCTTTCTGTTCGAGCGCATATACACTATTCATGGTCCGCCATGAGGATTACTTAACTTTCTGGTTAAAATAAGATACGCTTCTCACAGTTGACCATGAGGAGTATTTGGCTTTCTAGTCGAAAGTAGATACGCTCCTCATGGTCGGCCATGAGGAGTACTTTTCCTGAAACATCGAAATTAGCAAAACCTGGAAGATGAAAATTGCAACTCTTTATTATTTATAGTGTCTTGTTAAAACCTCCTTGGCCAAAAGCCTCCTTAAGAAAAAATGTCATAGGTAGGAAAGAGTACACCATGAGTTACATATAAACATGAGATTTAACTAAAATAAACATTCAGTTGGTCTGCATTCTACATGTTGGGAATCTACTCTCCATCTAACACTACAAGAAAAAGTTAAATTACCAACGAAATTTTATCGACGGAACTTTATCTGTCGGTAAAATATCATTATCAACGATTTTATCGACGAATATAATCTGTCGATAAATTTATCAACGGATTTACCGACGGACTCAGAAATTCATCGGTAATTACTGACGAACTCAGAAATCCGTCGGTAAATTTATATAAGATCAATTTATCGACAGATTTTTTGTGTTTTCGATGGATTTGTAACGTTGGTAATTTTTGTTTTTTTTTTGGTAGTGTAAGTATTCCAACTTGAACGCTCCCTTGCCCAAAGATTGGTTGACCCTGTATGGGCTTCACCAGTTGGGTGCAAACTTGTCGTCCGTAGGGTTCTTACGGGCGTCGCCTGTCATTCGCCAAACAAGATTGCCCTTTTGGAAGTTTCTTGGATTCACCTTGGCGTTATACCTGCGAGCTGCCCTCTATTTACAAACCAATTCTTTTATTCTGGTCCTTTCCCTAAGTTCTTCCGAGAGGTCTAATTCTATTTTCATGCACTCATTGTTGAGTGAAAAATCTCTTAGTTACCTTCTCACTATTGCTTCTCCTATCTCAACTGGCAACATAGCGTTTGTTCCATAGGTGCACCGGTATGCTCATAATACTTCTAGGAACTCGTCAACTCAGTTTCCCTTAGCTGCTCCCAATCTTTTATTCAGTTGCGACAGAATTACTTTGTTGGTTGCCTCAGCTTGACCGTTCATTTGAGGGTGCTCTACAAAACTGGTGATCTGTTTAATTCCCAACTCAGTGAATAAGGATTCTAGCTTCCGGTATACAAACTACCGCCCGTTATCGGTTATGACCGTATGGGGAACACCAAACCTGCATATAATTTTTCACATGAAGTTTTTTACATTAGCGGTCGTGATCTTGGCAAGAGGCTCAACTTCTATCCACTTGGTGAAGTAATCCACTGCTATGACCAAAAATCATCGCTGCCCGTCGTAGGTGGGAAAGGTCCCACAATATCCATTCCCCATTTGACAAAAGGCCAGGGAGCACTAATAGCTTGCAGATTAATTGGCGGCTGGTGAATTAAAGGACCATTTTCCTGACAACTCCTGCATCTCTTCACATATTCAGCGCAGTCCTGACGGATAGTCGGTCAGTAGTACTCGGCTCAGATGACCCTAGCAGCCAAGGTTCTATGGTCGTAATGCATCCCATAAACACCATTGTGCAATTCATTCATCACATATTCAGATTGTTCTTTACCTAAGCATTTCAAAAGAGGAGTAGCAAAGCCTCTCTTATACAAGTCTTCACCGATAAAGACATAATGGATAGCCTTTTTTGCTAATGCCTTGTCTGATATAGTCTCTCCCTACATCAAAGCAAAAGGCTTGGATGATGGGTGGTTGCCAATCCTAAATCATTTCAACATTCATACAATCTGCTTCGAACATAGTCGGGCCACTGAGGGTATGTTGGATGACAGTGTCGAACCTTCCTTTTCCCTTTCCTAGCACAAGCTTTGACAACGTATCCACCTGTGCATTCTTGTATCTAGGAATGTGCTCAACTTTTGTATTTTTGAAACGGGAGAGAAGGGTAGTCACCTTCTAGTAGTATTTTGTCAAAAATGGATCTTTCACTTGGAAGGTGCCATTTAGCTAGTCGACCGTTAATTGTGAGTTGGTCAAGCATCTCAATTGCTTGACTCCCATGTCTTCGGCCAAGTTCAAGCCGACTATAAGGGCCTTGTACTCGGCCTGATTGTTGGATGCCTTAAAGTTGAAGTGTAGTGATTACTCGACTTTTATCCTGGTCGGGCTTTCCAAAATGACTCTCACACCGCACTGCTTGTTGTTGGATGACCCGTCAACATACAATCTCCACAAGATTTGTTGTTCCTACATCTGAAGTTCTTATGCAAAGTCAGCCAAGCATTGAGCTTTGATAGGCCCTTTTAGTTCGAATGTCAAACCAAATTCTGAGAGTTCGACTGACCAGGATATCATGTGTCCGGCAAGTTCAGGCTTTAGGAGGATCTTTCTTACAGGATAACCAGTTTTCACCGTAATGGGGTGACTATGAAAGTAAGGCTTGAGTCTTCGAACGACATAGACTACTGCTAACACAACCTTTTCAATCAACTGATACCTGGTCTCGGTGTGTTGCAACGCTCTTCCTACAAAATAAACTGGTTTTTGATCTTCTGTTGTACCAAGGCAACACTGATGGCGCTCTAAGAAATAGAGATGTGTAAGAGGAGTTTACTTCCCAGAGCTGGTTTCTACAGGATGGGGGCTGATGACACTACTGCTTTTATTGCTTCAAAAGCTACCTCATATTCATTGCTCCATTTGAACTTGTTGGCCTTCTTCAATGTCTTCACAATTGGCCTTATTTTCTCTGCCAATCTAGACAGAAACTGAGATAGAGATGTCAGCTTGCCGACGAGGCTTTGTACTTCTTTTAAAGTCGTCGGGCTTCGCATTGCTAAGATGGCCGAACACTTATTGGGGTTGGCCTCAATCCCTCTGTGGGTCAACATGAAACCTAGGAACCTACATTTTTCAAACCGAAAGGCATCACTTGATAGCAATAGTTTGAAGCCTCCATAATGAATGTTGTCTTCCCTACATCCGAAAAATGCTTCTAGAAAACTAAGCATCTTGTTGTCGGCCGTTCCGTCTACTAAGCGGTCGGTACTGGGTAGCGGGTATGCGTCTTTTGGACAAGCCTTGTTCAAGTCCGTATAGTCAACGCGCATCCGCCACTGTCCATTACTCTTTTTTACCAATACCACATTGGCTAACCATGTGGTGTATTGGATTTCCTTGATGAATCCTGCCTTTGGCAGTTTTTGTACCTTTGTTGCAGCGACTATCCTCTTTTTGTCTCCCATCCTTTTCTTCTTCTGATCTACCGGCCGAGCTTCTTTACACACGGACAACTTATGGGACATCACTCGAGGGTCAATGTCCGACATGTCCTCAGCCGTTCAGGCAAAGAGGTCTTTGTTTTCTATCAATAACTGAGTTATCTTTTTAATTTCCACTTCCGTCATGCTCTCTCCTAGTCGAGTATTCTGACCTTCTCCCGCCAATCGTCATTCGGTGACATCGTTACTTAGTTTCATTCTAACTTCATCGTTGACCCTTGGGTCAAGGTTGGTCAATGCAATCATTCTTTGGTTGACGTTTCTCTTTACTGTTGTCTCAGTAGGCGTCAACCTTAGACTGGCTCATAACATTCTCGTGTCGTTCTCTGATTTGCATGGACGGTCGCCACACCTCCCCTATCGATGGAAACTTCATGGCAAGTTTGTTTAAGGATGGTCATCCTAATAGCACGTTGTAGGATGTGTTGACATCTACTATCACATATCTATCAGAAATGGTCTTTTGTCCTCGACCAGGTTTCCCGAACCTTGTATGTAGGTCGATGTAACATTTAGTGTCCACTCGCTCTCCTAAAAATCCTAGTATCTATTCATCTAAAGAGATTATTTCACTTCCATCCAATCCCATTTTCTTGAACGTCTTCAAGTAAAGAACGTCTATTGAACTACCTTGATCTACTAGCGTCTTTCTTATTTTATAGTTTGCTAAGTCAGCGATGATAACCATTGGATCATCCTACCTGGTGTCAATCCCCCTAAAGTCATGATCAGTAAAGACAATATATGGCATACTGCGGCGTGCCCTTCGACTGATCATGTGCACACTTTTGATAGCCTGAGGTGTCTCTTTCTGACCAAACTAGACGGGCCGCCTCCACCAAATCCTCCTGAGATAGTGTTCACCATCGTTTTGCTAGTATCTTCACGGTGTGCGGGGCTCCTATCTCTTGGTCAGTCCCTATTTGCCTTGCCTTCTCTTCTATTTCTAGGACTCTTATTCCTTCACTCAGGACTTTTTCCTCTCAGACTGCGTTCCTGGCACCGTCTGTATTGTTTTCGTCCTCTCCGCGCGACATACCTTTGTAACTTCACGACTTGGATCATCTCTTCAATTTTGTCTTTAAGGGTAGTACATTCTCCAGTAGTGTGGTCGTGAACGCGATGATATTAGCAGTACTTGCTTTGGTCGGCATTCTAGGGTGATATGCATCTTCTAGACTCCGCGATCAGATCAGCGTTTAAGGCCTCATCTAGAATTCGAGCCCGGCCGGTATTGAGGGGCGTGTAGCTTGTGAATCTTTGGGCACTAGGCATGTCCCTGAATCTTGGGGGATTAGGCTGTCGGTCCCTAGTCTACCTTGATTCTGCTCCACTCTTGTAAATTGTCGTAATTCCTCAACTTGCATAAATTGAGTGGCTTTTCAATGAATATCATCCATGTTGGCAGGGGGCTGCATAGCTAAGCTGTCCGCGAACGACCCAGGTCTAAGCCCAGTAATCAGATAGGCCATCGCCACCTCGGGTAGGAGCTCGAGAATACTTAAGGCGACGTGGCCAAATCTAGCCATAAACGCCTTCAAAGACTCTTCTTTCTCTTGTCAAATATTTACTAACGCGACGAACGACATCTGATGAGGCTTACTGGTTGCAAATTGGGCTACAAACTTGGCCTTCAGGGTCGCAAAAGAGTCTATCGACCCGGGTGGTAATCGGGTAAACGAACTGAGTGCAACACCTTTAAGAGAAGTTGGAAAAACTTTACAGTGTATGTAGTCGTCCGTAGGGAATAAAGTTAGCTGAGAGACATACGTATCAATGTGTTCGTTCGGATCTGTTGAGCCGTCATACTTGTCCAATGAAGGTTTGTTCTAGTCGGGAGGCAGCTTGGTTGCCAGTATTTCATCAGTAAAAGGAAAATGCCCACATGAGTCGTTGACGAAACGTGATGCCTCATCCCGCTCTTCCCGACTAGAAACTTTTTTTCGATGTTCATGTTAGGGTTCCTCTCTCCTATCGTCTGGTTGTGGCTGCTCTTTCCGGTTGTCCATTCGGGGTTGTTCATTCCGGCCGTCCACCCGAGGTTCTTCTCTACGATCCTCTTTCTGAGAGCCTTCTCCCTCTGCGTGAATTTCACTATTGGGTTGCTCTTTCCCCATCCTCTTGAGCCTTTGTCGTAACCTTTTGTTTTCTTCGCGAAGGGTATCAAAGGCGCCGGCTTGACTCACCGATCTTCCTCCCGCAGCTTCCTCATCATATCCAATTCTCTTCTTACCTCGACCAGTATGGCCAAGAAGTTTTCTTCCTGGTTGTTCTGCTGGTTGTCATGGCCGTTCCTGGTTGTCACCATTGCTGCTAAGTCAATGTCAGTCCCATGGTTGTCATGTCAGCCCTATAATACACTTTGAGCCCTATAATATACTTTGAAATATGTAATATATGAATTTCCAGCTTACATAATCACACTCCTTCTCATAATCTACTATTAAGATATACAAATTTTCTTTTTACACCTAATTTCCTCCGTTGTTTCATTTGCCATGAAAACGCTAACTACACCTAACTAGTGAATAGGACGATAATCATGTCCCTACTACGGATTTTCTGAGTTAGGAATAACAGTTATGAACGTAGCAATTGAATCTTTCAACTTTCTATTTTTTACAAAGTTTTCCACAACAACCATCACTTCTCTTTTTATCTATTCCAAAAAAATCTTTATAAAGCCATTTCTTCTTTGATTGATTCAATCTACATACGATCTTTTGTTTTATCTTTTAAATTTAATATTACAAAAAACGATTCGTTTGAAATAATTTTATAATTTATTTTAAATCTATACAATTAAAAAAATTATTCATTATAAGTTTTCATTATTAAAAATATAATATAATATATAAGGCCTATACTATAATTCAAGTTTAATTAATAAAAAACAACTATGTTATAGTTCTAAGGTTTGCTAAAGTAAGATGAAACAATTGTA
>Ga0209700_106535_pt1 | contig 17887 bp, 20 predicted proteins | sample SiratroredBW_FD_187528 | JGI IMG/M metagenome (GOLD analysis project Ga0209700, IMG submission 187528) | Root nodule microbial communities of legume samples collected from California, USA - Siratro red BW (SPAdes) (version 2) | ecosystem: Host-associated > Plants > Roots > Nodule | place: USA...
GACCAACACCTTACTGACCTAAACGAAGTGTTCAGGCGGCTTCGTAGGTTCAAATGAGATTGAAACCGGCGAAATGTGTATTTGGGGTTGAAGGAGGGAAGTTCTTAGGCTTCATGCTGACCCACAAAGGGATAGGGGCTAACCCCGATAAATGTTTGGCTATTCTGGATACGCAAAGCCTAACCACCTTAAAGGAGGTGTAGAGCCTCGTTGGCAAACTTACATCCCTATCTCGATTTTTGCCCAAATTGGCAGAGAAGATAAGGCCAATTGTGAAAACACTGAAGAAGGCAGACAAGTTTCATTGGGGTAGCGAATGCGAGGAAGCTTTTGTAGTAATAAAAGTCACGGTATCGTCAGCTCCCATCCTGCAGAAGCCAGCTTCAGGTGGTAGACTCCTCTTTTATATCTCTGTCTCGGAGGGCGCCCGACAATAGGGTGCTTAGTTGTCCAGTGAGTATAATTTATGTTGGGTATAATTTAAAGTGAACAATTAAAATTCATGTTATCCAAAATTTTTGAAGAAGAGAAGAGCATCATGTAAAATGAAGTTTTGTGTGAAATATTTGTGAGTAGTTGAGAGTCATATGGTGTTAAAAAATTAGTTTATGTTGTTATAAAAGAAGAAATAGTTTATTAAAACAATAAAATTAAAACATATATTAATATTTAAATAAAAATAATTAAAATGAAAGGGATAATGAATATGAAAGGAAATATGTCATTGTTTATATGGGCAATTTGCACGATTGTGACCCTCGTTATGACAATAAGAACATTTTTTCTGAATATTTTGACCTACTTCATCCATTTCATTGTGGATACGACTTGTTGTTGGTCTTCCAGACTTTGCACGACGCATGTGGGGGTCAGGAATGAAGTTAGGGCCCGTATATGCTGACCAATAATCTTCATTTTGGACTGGATGAAATTGAAGTTCGTAAGCCTTGAATATGTTGTGTAGAGTGTAAACTGGGTCAACATATGTTAGAAGTTGTAAGTGACACATGGAATAAACGACAATAACATGAGGATAAGGCAGTCAAAGGGCTTGAAATGCCTTACAATCACAACATCACTCATTTAATTTGACTGTGTATGACATTGGTCGTCCACGGAGTTGGGGAGTCGATATCTCTTGAACATCAAACTCAGAATTTTGCCAATTAGAACGTTCGACATGACAGAAGTCCGATGCCTATTGATTTTTCTGAAGTAAGTTTGTGATATTCTTAGGGTATTGATGTCCTGCTCACATCATAGAATCCATCCTCATCCCTCTTTCAACAAACCAAGAATTTATTTTTTGAAATGTTGATTTGACAATAGTAGAAATTAGTAATGATCGTGCTCCCCTTAAAACAGAGTTCATGCATTCAGCTAAGTTCGTTGTCATGTGTCCATACCTCTGGCCATCATTAAAAGCTTGAGTCCACTTATGCAATGGTATTTGATCTATCCATGCAACTGCCTGACCAAATTGTGACCTCATAGCTGCTAACTTAGCTTGAACTATGGGTTGCTTCATTTCATAACCTGAAACAAAATAGTGAGTAAATTAGTTTTTTTCAGATTCAACTACAATAATTTTTGTTAAAAAGATTATAATACCGATGTTAATGAGTTGTCTCTTCAACTCAACATTTTTTAATTTCTTGTTGAAATAGGATGCAATATGTCTTATGCAGTATACTGATTGTAGGCCTTGTTGCTCCCATCCAACTTCTTCGGATTGCAAAGCTGACAAGATAGTTGATCCTCTATCTGTAATCAAGCATAAGTTTGGTTGAGGTGTGACATATTGACGTAATAACTAGAAGAACCAAATCAAAGCTTCTTTCGCCTCACCTTCAACAATTGCAAATGCTAGAGGAAAAATGTTTCTATTGCCATCTTGAGCAATTGCTACCAATAAAGTGCCATGATACTTTCCAGTCAAAAACGTGTCTTCCACCTGAACAATTGGTTTGCAATAATTAAAGCCTTCAATGCACGGTTTGAACGCTCAAAACACACGTTTGAATATACAAATAGAGGGTTCTCGTACACCGTCCATGTCCATAACATAAGGAGAAACACCATATTTTACAATGGTTCCGGGAAGACTTTCTTGTATAGCTTGTAGCCATCTTAGAAGTTCGTTATAGGAGTCTTCCCAGTCACCAAACTCCATGGCCAAAGCGTTCTGTTTAGCGAGCCATGCTTTTCTATATGTAATTGAATAACCATGTTAACTTTTGATCTCAGCTATTAAACTTTTGATGGGAATCAAAGGATTTGTGTTAACCGAATGTCGTACAATTGTAGCAATTTGGTTGGAATCTAGATTGTGGTGATCTTGGAAGATAATGGTTGAGAAATATGTGTGAGGTGCTTCAATCTTTTTAATCTTCCAATATTGTCGGACTTTGCTGAAAGCAGCTCTAATCCTCCACTAACAACCATTACCATAATTAGTGCACTTTGCTACATATCGGTCAGACTTAGATTCAACAACAACAAATGTATACCCTGCTCAATATGGTATTGCTTAATGTTTATCGCAGCTTCCTCCTTTGAAACAAAAGACATGCGTTCAAATAGATCACATTGAATATGACGTGAGAAAGTAAGTACAAAATGTTGTTCTTCATCGAAAGTAGGCTCGTAGTCTTCATCATCTTCATTAAAGTTATAAAACATATCCGAAATATTAAGTTGTTCTTCATGTGAACCAGAACTTTGTCCAAAATTATAATTATCCATCTGTAATTCATGAAATCATAATAACAGATAACGAAAATATAATATTTATATGTAGGTATACTTAAAAAAAAGTTATATCTCGTAATAACATACATAATTAATAAAACTAAAAAAATTATATCTCCTAATTAGCATGCATAATGAATAAAAATTAAACACAAAAATTATGTCATAATTAGCATGTATAATGAATAAAAATTAGCATGCATAATGAATAAAAATTAAACACAAAAATTATGTCATAATTAGTATGCATAATTAATAAAAATTAACCACAAAAATGATATTTTATAATACCTATACCTCCCTAATATAAAAACGACTAATATTCATGGTGTATTCTAGGAAGGCAAAGTTAGGAACATGTATTGAGGTTATCTTTCTTCAGTGCACACTAAGCATGTCATGCATATATATAAATATAATTAAGTACTGATTTATGAAATTAAATATATAATGATTAAGTACTGATTCATTGAAAGTTAAAATTTATAATGGATTGATGAAATAATAATGATTTAACCTTTTTTTTACTTAAAAATACATATAACAAGACATTAAACAATATTTCAATCTAGCAACAGGAAAAATAACATTATTAACGTTAATTAATGTTAATAAGTATACAACCTGTAACTATTATCACACAAATAAATATTAAGTTTTGAGTTTGAAATTGCATAATCTTATAATAATTTTAAAAAATAGAAAATACTAACCTCGAAAATCAAAAAGATTGTATTTCTCTTTTCCAGTTCAATGTCTTCTCTTTAAGAAGCTGAAGACTACTATAAAAGCAAACAATCTTATATAGCCGTATTTGATTTGATGGCTTAACACAATAAGTTTTGTTTTACCCGATTGCAATAATTTTGAATAAGAATCTTTGTAATAAATAAATTTGTATAGCCTAAAGCACTGCGGAACCTATAACACGCGTGACTGAAACAACACTGAAGGCTGAAGGTGTGGCTCAGTTTTGACCCTGACTTATAAGTATTTGACCAAATTTTTGACCAGGCATTGTGTAGAAGTAGTCAGGGCTTGGACGACTTTTGACCTGCGCTGATGCGAGCCATTGTGTAGAAGTCGTCAGGACGTAAACGACTTCTTTTTCATGTGCTCACATATCGAATGAGTCAAAAACTGGGTCAGTGGCTTTGTTTATTGCAGTCTCCGGACATTGAATCACAATTCACTTATCAAACTATCCATAACTATGAATGAGTCGAGCATTGCAATTCCATTATTTATTTCCCACACCAACAATGTCACATCTCATTTCACTTCACTTTCATTTCTCTGTATTGCTGAAAATTATGGAGAGCTTCAGATTGGCGCGTAAGCTGTAAAGATCAGATTGTGTGTCTTAGGCTCGTTCTTTCTGCCATTGCCTAGTTTCACCTGTCTATCATCATCCTGTGTAAGTTTTACCTAATATCTATATCTTTGTTTTTATAAAGTTCAAATGTTTAGAATTTAGTGAAACGATGAATTATTTGGTTAAACTGTGACTTACACTGATGTCAAACTGCTGTCAAAGTGCTTAAACGTTATGCTGCCATACATCTATTCACTATCAGAATGATCTAATCTCGAAGTGCAAAAACTCAATTTTACATAGTAAATATAAGTGTTTTTAAATTTGAATGCATATAACCTTTCTGCCAAGTTATGATTTATAGGACTTATATAAAAGACGTCGACTAGATTTTTTTCTTTTGGGAGACGAGACCCCTTTGTTGATGATGCAAGTTTAATCTATGATGGCTGTTCATTCATAATTACTGCTTGGTCTCAAACAATTCATCTATTTCTTTAGGTAATTGTGTCTTTGTTACATACATGCACCCATGGTAAGTCCATAATTTCATTATCAAATTAATCGTTCCTATTTCTTAACCCTTTGTTGTACCTGCAACTTAACGGTGGGTTATATACAAAATAAATAACAAACTATATTTTATTATTGTGTATTTTAACTAATAGTATTATATAATGTTAATTTTAACTAGTTTTCTTTCATATGGTAATATTTTAATCAATAATAACTGATGAGAAGTGATGATTAAATATATAAATATATATATATATATATATATATATATATATATATTTAATTGAATAAAAAAAAAGGAAAGTGAAAAACACTAAATGAATGATCAACATGAGTTTTATATATATATATATATATATATATATATATATATATATATATATATATATATATATATATATATATATATATATATATATATTTTAATTTTGTAGCGGTTACTTGATGATTACTTCATTTTGGATTATTTTCACGTGTGAAATTAGTCTGCCTTTCTTTTAAGAGAAGTCCGAGAGATTGATGCATGCAAATTTTGGAAAAAAAATATATATTTTTAGTTTCTAGTGTACGTTTTTATTAATTTTTTAATATTTGTAACTTTCATCTTAATATTTATTATTTGGTTTTAATACGTTTTCTTAATATTTTAAAATATTACTTACATGTTTTCTCTAAATACTCATAAATTTCCATCTATCTTAGATTTTTATTGTTATGGCTTTGAATTATAATCTTCCATCTGATATGTATTTATTACGACTACAACACAAACATGTTGCTAAGTCCATTTGAGAAGGTAACAAAAGGGGAGGATGTTGCACTGCAACTTGGTCTCCCGATTGACGGAGAAGCAGTAAGAGGTGTCACATCTGGTGACTTAGTCTCACTTTGTGAAGAACTAATGGGGTTCTTACCACCTGCTGAAGTCATTAAAGGAAACATAGTCAAATTATCTTGGCTAAATAATTCATTTCGATAACTACCTGATAATGCAACTAAGGTGGTAATTAGTCAACATGCTCGAACACATAGTTTGACACTTATCGGAAATCTATTGATGCTAGATACATCAGCTTCTCGAGTTCATCTAATGTATCTTCCGTTATTGGTAGACCTCAATAATGTCTCTAATTATAATTGGGGTGCAGCTGTATTGGCGTGTTTATATCGTGCTCTAGACCATGGGGTCGACTTCAACCAAATAAATATTAGAGGTTGTATGTTGCTCTTGCAATCATGGGCATGGTATTGAATTACCTCTATTAGCCCACTGTTGACTCACTTAGTGATGAGGACATTGAAGCAGGACATGGCTTTCCATTGGCTACGAGGTTATTTTTTATGCCCTTCACAATGTATTATAAATTTGATTTATATTTATTTCTTAAAAAATTAATTATTTTTCATCATAGGTGGTCTCGTCTAGCTCAAAGGACAAGCATGCCTACATACGCGCTTCATCTCTTACGAAACACATTTGATCATCTGGAACCAAAGGAGGTTATTCTTAATTTTTACTACACCATAATTGTACATATATGTTTCTTGTCACACTCATGCTAACAACATATTTTTTCAGTTCTTGTGGACTCCTTATAGGGCACATCACATTAGTCGTTTGATCACCATTGACGTCCCTGATGTTAGTTGCTTTCACTTTTAACATATTCCCATCACAACCAAATTGGTTTCATACTCCACCACATAATATATTTGGGACTTATTCCATGCCCCCACTCTCTGCATACAATCCAATACCATCCACGAATTGTTATCGACCAACAATGTTTTCTCAAAGATTAGATAATGCAAGTGGGGATGATAAAGACGAACATGATGATAATGAAGTTGGACCACCACCTCCTGCACCATCTGATCCATCAATCGAACATAGACTACATGAAAAATATAACCGGGTACTTACAGAGAATAAAGAATGTTCAGTATAATGAAGTGGATTCTATTCTTTTAATAAAAGATATAACTAAAAAAGATTAAAAATAATGATAGTAACAATATTAGTAAGATGTAGGCTAGTTAATTATAGAAATATATAAGCTTTTAGATATTTGTATATTTAAAAGTTAATATTGTTAGATTAAATTTATCCTTAAAAAATATTTTTAAATCTCTATCTCTTAAAAGATAAAATTGATGTGTACCTTCTAAAGGTCAACGGTTATACTTTAATAATGAATTTCAAATTTGATTTTTGATCATGATATAGTAACACTCAATTTTTACTAAATACCTATTAAATACTAATGACATGATATTCTTATTTTAGAATATAAAATAATTTGAGATGAATTAATTAAAAAATAAAATATTATTATTTTATTAAGTGTCTCAAAAGAATATGTAGACTGAAGGGTGTTCAAGAAATTTTTTCTTAAATTTGTACCAAAAAATAAATAAAAAGATATATTTCAATTGGAAAAAGAAGATTTATTGACTTGATATTATAATACTATTAACAAGGTAGAGAAGAAGAAAAAAACAAGTATCATAACAACTAAAGCAGTGATTTAAAACATAAATAAAAATAAAGAAATAATTAACGTAAAGAGTGCATATCAATAACACTTTGATGGGGCAGGGAAACATACAAGTGAAAGAGAGGGTTGGTGTTTGAAAATAGATGGAGAAACAAGGAAGAAATAGAGAAGAAATATGATTGAGTATGAAGGTGTGGAAGAATGAGGAATGGTTGTGGTATTTAAAGGTATTGAATTTTATTTTTTTCATTAAAATAAACTTGTTAACATAAAGATACTTTAAATTTTATTTTTTTAAGATGGTAGTAATATATATATATTTAAGTTTATTTTATACAAGTTTATTTGAATCTTTCCTATTATTTGTTACAATTCTTTATTTTCATGTTAGTTGACTGAAACTACAATCTTATATTAAATCAAATTTAAATTCCACTTTATTAAGATATCTAATAACTTCAAACAACTATTTAAAAATATAAAAGGAAAAACAAAGAGATAACACACCTTGATATTATTCTAGAGATATAACAAAAGAGTATGTGTTTGAAAAGTTTTCAAGAGTGCAATAAACTTAAAAGTGGAAGAGAAACAACACGGGGTATAAATACGAGGTATAAATGAAGAATAAAGATAAGGAATGTTCAATTTTTAAATACAGTAAATTCTGTCATTTTTAATAAAAGATATAACTAACCAAGATTAAAGATAATAATAAGAATAAGAATTACTAAGATGTAGGGTAATTAATTAAAACAATATTTAAGCTTTTAGATATTTGTATATTCAAAAGATAATATTGTTAGATTAAATTTTGTCCTTAACAAATGTTTTTAAATCTTTATTTCTTAAAAATAAAATTAATATATACCCTTATCGAGCATCATTTAAAAAAAGTGGTTAAATAATTTTTTAGATAAAAATAAAATTTTGAATTTTAAATTCTGTTCTTTTAAAGTGTTTTTAACTTTTTGTTTAGATTTTTTTTGTTTATTTTTGTTATTCATGATTAGATTTTATGCTATTATTATTTCGTTTTTGTTCATTTTTTATGACAAACCATAAAAGAAATAAGAAGAAAGTAAGTGCAAATTCAAAATGTACTTTAAAAACTTATGAAATATTAAATAGAGGGTCAGTTTTATATGAAAGTAAAATAAGAAAACAAAATAGAAAACACTTAACTTAAGGTTGGAATAAAATAAAATAAAATTTTACATTAATTTTTATTAACTTAATTAAAAAATTTAAATATCATTTATTTAATATATAACAAAATTTGATTTGCTAGTATATTACGTATGAGTTGTTGCAATATTATCATTACCCTCGATACAATATATTAATAAGTATTTTTCATAAAAGAAAAGAGTGAATTATCATATCCTATAAAATATAATTATATTATCATATTTTTGTTGAGAAACAGTCCTTAATTATTGTTGATTTTCTTAAGAGAGATTGTAATTTTCATCCGAGACATGCACTTTTGAAATAAAAGAAATTATGTACATTAAATGAAGCGCTGAGAGTTACATGAATTTGTTAACATATTTTCTTAAAACCGATTCATCCAATTATATTTTTTAATATCAACATATTATTCATAAGTTTTAAAAAGTTTTAATTGAGTATTATTTAATTTGATTATCTTATATTAAAAATAATTTTCATAAATAAATGATATAAATTTGAATTTTTCTTATTATTTGTTATTAAACTCTTTATTCTCATGTTAAATGAGTAAAAATACAATGCTATATTAATTTAAATTTAAATTTTACTGTATTAAGATATCTAATAACTAAAACAAATATATAAAAATTAAAAGAAAAATAAAGAGATAACGAAATCTGATATAATATCACAGACCAAACTAAATAATTGAATTTTTTTTATTTATTTCAACTTTTTTATTAAAAAACATTTAGGTGTTATCTTATTTATTTCTAAAATTATATTATAGGTTTAATTTTTATTATGAAACTATTTTCTAAAGTATTACAATTTATATGAAAAATATTTGTAATATTATTACTATTTTTATTTATATTATTTACTTTTATATTAAAAATATTTGTGATATTATTATTAAGAATTAATATTATTGTAGTTAATAATATTATTATCAGTATTATTATTACTAATGTTAATATTATTAATATGAATATTATAAATTCTTTTAATATTATTGTTATGAATATTGTTAATATTATTTTTATGAATATTATTAACATTTTTAGTATTATTTTTGTTATTGTTGATAAAAAATAATATTAGTAATAATATTATTATTAACAAGAATAATAAATTTATTATTGTTATTAGTATTAATATTATTAATAATAGTATTATTAATACTTTATTTTTTATTATTGTTATTAGTATTCATATCATTAATAATAATATTATTAATATTCTATTTTTCATATTATTAAAGTTGTTTTTAATATTATTAACAATTTGATTTGTATTATTAATATTTATATTATAAATATTTTTAATTTAATTTTAATAATATTAATTTATGATTAATTTTATTATTATTATTATTATTATTATTATTATTAGCTTTATACTTTATATTTATATGAAAAGTATTTTTAATATTAGTAATATTTTTATTAAAATTATTTATATTCATATTAAAATATTTGTAATATTATTATTACTAATATTATTGTTATTAGTATTAATATTATTAATAATATTAAAATTTTTAATATTTATTAAAATATTAGTATTAATATAGATTCAGTTAAAATATCACATACCTCATATTCCAATAGCCACATAATGTATTCAAAAATAAAAATTTTACAGGTCATAACTCTACAAAAATGGAATAAACCATTACACGGAAAAATATCATTTTCCAAGAGTTTCAATCCTTAACATTATCCATATTATGATTATGTAGATGTTTGGAGTCACATATTATATTTTATCCTAGAGAAATATTCATGGTTTATATGGTTCAGAAAGGAAACACCATTAAAGTTTCCAAAATGGTTCATAGACTTCGGACCGTTGCCTTGAATATTTCCTGAAGAAATTAATGAAGTATATACATATTTTTGGGAACATTCAACATTTGTACTAGGATATACTCATATCATTTGTAGCTTTTCGATGCATTACTTGGATTGTGGCATGAGATTATGCAATAACCTAGCCATATGAAGGAGTTGAGATAAAATCATTATCAAGAAGAATCATAATTAAATGGTGGAAAAAATTCAATACCAAATTAGTACAAAAAGATAAATAAGAGAATGGTTACGAATCAGTCAAACACAAATTAAAGAAAATCCACAAAAGATCAATGAAGAATCATTATTTCTATCAGAGAAATAGAGAGTGATGACAGCCCTTGCATCTGCTAGCTCAAAAGAAGAATTTGCAAGGACATTACAGTAGCAACCTTCATGCACATATCTAATGAAGACAATTCAGAAGCAGAATCATCACCATCCAGTCCATACTCTCATTTGGACGACTTGTAAGTAAAGAATCTTATAAAGAGTGAAGAGACATAAAGCATGACGAGACATAATGATTATTTGTCATTACATGTATTATTGGAAAAAAAAGTCAAAAATGTAATTAGTAAGCTAGATATTTTTATGTGTCTTTTCATTACTATCTTGTTTTCATTATTGATTCCGATCCTGCATAAACTGGTATCAGAGCCATAGTGTTATGATATTCATGTTTTCATAACTATTTTCATCATAACTATTTTTTATATTTGGTTTTTTTCTGGGGGAAGTAGAGCTATTTGCGTAATGACCTGGTCTACCACACTTCCAACATACATTATCTTTTTTCTTGAGTTTTTTATATTTGGGTTTTTGATGTGGTTTACTTTCTTGTGGTACTTTATTATATTTTTTAGTATATGGTTTTCTATATATTTTCTTTTTTGCTTTATTCTATTTTTAAATTATTTTCTTTTTCTTAGCACTAGGTGCTCTAATAGGTTCCATATCATATTGATGACAAAATGTTCCTAGTTCTTTTTTATTGACCATACTTTTCTTTCTAAGTTTATTTTGTAGTTTGAAGTTAGTATTGTAGAAAATAGGTTTAGGCTGAGTTCAAGAGGGGGCGTAAATTGAACTATTAAAACTTTTCACAAATACTAGAAAGTATGAAAGATTGAATGAAACTTCTTTATCGATTTACACAGCAAGAATCAATATGTCGAAGAACTAATTCAATCAATTATACAGATTTATCAGAACTTGAAACAACACAATACAATTCACTGAAGTCACAGATTCTTGATATCCAGTTTAGTGCTTTTAAACAAGTAGTTACTGCAGTTGATCAAAATACTATCAGAACCACAAGCGGAAGTAGTTTACTTAGTTGAGATGTATATTAGAACAACGCAGAAACAATCAGATAATGAACTCTTCAAGAAATTGTAACTTATCTCATGAAAGAATATTATTCAAATGTTCTTTTAATCAACAACGTTATTAGAAACCAGTTAATGTGTTAATTCGATTGATAACACTATCAGTCACTTAACCAGATGAAAAAACAAGTTCAGACACACAAATTATCAGTAAAATTACAAATAGTAAGCGCGAAGAACAACTTATTGATTGTGCGTAAACAAAAACTCAAATGTGTTCCAGAAGAGAGAAAGAAAGATCAAGAACACAAGGTTTTATCTTGGTTCACCCTTCCTCAAGGGCTACGTCCAGTCCTTTGCAAACTAGAAAAGATTTCCACTAAAAGATCACCAAGATCAGTTTTACAAGATACAATACTGCTGCCCGCAGAAACCACATACTACTGAACCCTACGGTAGGTGTTAAACCAATGTAGAAACCTCTACAAACAACCAGTTACAATTACAATCCTTTGTAACTTGTAATCTTCAGTTCCAGTACAAGAAATGTATAAAGAATACAAACAATACATAGTAATTCCACTCAACAGATTATACAATGTATTAAGAATAGAATGAAACACTTAGCTCTGATTCAATATCACAGTTTGCAGTAGATCAATTCAGCAGTAAAGCTCCAAGATCAATTTTCTTGTTGAAAATCAATTGCTCAATCGATCACAAAGGTTGCGCGCATTTTTCTCTCAGGGATTTTACAAAATTTCGCTCAATATGATTTCTGTACTAGTAGTTCTGTGAAAAAAAGTGCATGTCCCTTTATATAGAAAATTCAATCAATTGACAGTATCCTGTGACATAACAGAAAATTCATTAGGTTCAGATTCTGAAGATAATTTTCTGATCAACTTTTTGAATTTGATTAACAAAATCTGATTTGCTTTATTTTTAAAAATATTTTGAAAAATATTATTAAGAAACTTTATTTTTGGATCTTACATTTGAATAATCAATCATGCAATCATATGATTTTAAATCAGAGATACAACTCACAACCACATATCCTACCTAGTCTAGGACCAATACTCTATCAAGTTCTTCAAGTCTTCATGCACTTCATGTTGTAGCTAGGATACGTTGTAGACTTCACTCTTGTGTTGATTTCATCAAATCATATCCAACAACAAATACGTGTGTGTTGAGTTGCAATGTTTCAACCTGTAAGAACTGAACTCTAGAACAGTTGATTAGAAATTTGTGAATTCAACAGGTTCAGAGAAACACTTAAAATTAGCTGATTGAACTGAAAAAATTAGATATAACTCCTTTATCAATCTCAAACTAGTTCAGATCAATATTTCCTGCAATCATGCCATTGCTCCCCCATACTCCATTGTCTCCCTCATTCTCCATTGCCTCGGTTATGATATTAAAGAAAGGAAATGAAATAGTATTATAAATAGAACAATTTAAAACATAAAAACATATTACTTTATATTCCATTCCATAGTATATCCGGGCAGCAGATAAGATTGAATTAATCAGCCGGATTTTTACATCAACTAACTGGACAGACAACAGATTACACAAACCATAAAGAAACAAAAAACATTTGAGCTGAATAGGTTAAACCAGCAACAAGGGTAGCAACAATAGATAAAATAGAAATAAAACAACCGAACTAAACCAACCAGCAACATACTAGACTAAGCAACAACTACACCAACACACCACTAGACCAACTAAACACACACCAGATCATACCTACTACTTACTTCTCCCCCATTGCATTTATCAAAGTGAGGGGAAGAAACTAGTAAATATGCATTAACATGCTCAGTTGTTTGGATTAACGAACATGTGGCCAAGTTTGTTCTGAACATCTCCCACCATGCCCTCCATGTCTTAGAATCTAGTCTCCTAATATTGGTGATGGGTACGACCTTCTTCTTGCATAGTGTATAGTTGATTCATTATGCTTTCCTCAAAACCCACAAAATATCGGCCATGGGTTCATCAGCATCAGCAGCATTATCATCTTCCTCATCCTCATCACCCTCTTCTTCTTCTTCAGCTTCAGCTTCAGCAGGTTGCTCATTTGAGCTATCATAGTTAGCCTTGCATATCCACTTCTCATCATTCACCTTGATGAGTCCTATTTTGTTGAGTGTTGTTGTTGTGACTTCATTGTGCACCTTTACCATCTCCACTACCTCTCCATCAATATCAATTTTGAAATATTCAATAAACTGTGAGATAAAGACAACATATGGAATCCTGAATTCGCCTTCTTTCTAATCTTGATAATATGCTCCTTAAGCACACTGACCTAGTTAACTTTAATCTTCCCTATAAGGTAGTACATCAACATCAGATCCTCCTCAGTCAGCATAACATGGTTGAAACCTCTTGGTGTCAGTAACCAAATGACAATGAAAGCTAGGATTCTAGGTGTAATAGCCAGCCCTCCAACTGAGTAACTCCTCGACTCAGTTTGTTGAATTCTCAAGCATGTTCTGAAAAATTGCGGTTTGTTGAACCCCTCCAACTTAGTTACATGGCTCCTCTCAACTAGTATTCCAGCATTGCGTAGTCCAACAACAGCTAGCCAGACTTCATCGTTGATGCACATGTCCACTCCCTTGACTTGAGAGAATAAATTGTATCCTCATCACACCACATGTTGGTGAGGAATACCTTATCTAGATCAGGATATACGTTTCCTGACATCCTAACAAACTTTTCTAGCTTCTAAAATTTCAGAACCTCCTTTCCTTCATCAAGGTTCTGCTCCTTAAACCAAAGCATCTTAATAAACTTAGGTACTATAATGACCTTTCTGCTATATTCTCTATAGAATTCCTGAATGCTTTCTCTATTGCCAGCAAACCAACTATCAAGATAGTCAGTATCAATGACATCAGAAGCTTCTACATTCTTCGCACAAGCTCTTTTAACGCGTTGTTTAGGAGTGGAGGAAGAGGCCATTTTTAGTGGACTCAGAGAAGGCAAGTTTTATGCAGTATGCATTTTAGGATGAAGACAATAGATGAAGTGTGTGATCAAGTGTTCTATGTTCGTGCTATATAATGTGTGCTGCCACACATGAGACAAATTTGAAAATTCAAATTCAATTTGTCCTGTTAATTTAGACAATCAGAGCATTGAAAGACAATTCAATATAATCTTTTCAGTTTGGATTTTGTAAGCAATAAACTGACAGAGATTTTACTTAGCTTCAAAGTTTGTTGCAGCTTTTGACTTGTTGACTTCTAATGAGTCTGTGACAGGTAGTGCTGAGTTGCTTATCACTCTTCACATGCATTCTGTATTTGATGCAAGCTCAACCCAGTCAAAGCTTTTTGACTTGTCTTGGAATTTTTAGCAGAATCTTTGTATTTCCCATATAGTGTACGTCTTGTAACAACTTATTATCCATAGGTCCTAGCGTTTCCCTTATCGGCTTTCTCTCGCTCAAATCAATTAATCAACAATTAAATCAGATAAGATATTTCGCATCAATTACAGTAGGTTCAGAGAAATTTCAGTAAATGGTATTTATTCATTGATGGCACAAATATTGCATAAAATATAACTCAGAATCAATTATCAAATGGCTGAATGATTTAATTAATATTTTTCAAATATAAAATCCCGAATTCATTTATGAGAAAATTAAACCTTTCTTTATTAAGGGGTTTTGTAAACAAGTCAGCCAATTGATTTTCAGAACTAACAAAATGAATTACACAATCACCCTTCATTACTTAGCTACTGTTGAATCCATAAACTATGTGCACAACATCTTCCAGGTGCAATGTATTCTGCCTCTGCAGTGGATAATGCAACACAAGCTTGCTTCTTACTGTGGCAAGAGATCAAACTGGACCCTAGTATATGGCATGTTCCACTTGTGCTTTTCCTGTCTATTTTACATTTTGCAAAGTCACTGTCAGAATAACCAATCAGATTTAAAGATACCTCATTTGGATACCATAGTCTGACATCAATTGTTCCTTTGAGATACTTTAGTATCCTCTTGGCAGCCATGTAATGTGATTCCTTAGGTTGTGCTTGAAATCTTGCACACTAACATATGTTGAACATAATATCTGACCTGCTTGCAATTAGATACAAAAGTGAACCAATGAGAACCTCTGAATCTGGTTTGATCATAATCTTTGCCATTTACATCCGTATCCAGTGAACATCGAGTGGCAATTAGTGTAGATGCTTCTTTACAATTTTCCATGTCAAATTTCTTCAATAGTTCTCGGCAATATTTAGATTGGCAAAGAAATGTGTCATGCTGAAACTGTTTAATTTGTAAGCCAAGAAAGTAATTAAGTTCTCCCATCATTGACATCTCAAATTCTCCCTGCATTGCCTTAACAAACTGCTCACACAAAATTTCATTTGTTGATCCAAATATTATATCATCAACATATACTTGCACAAGTATAATATTATTGCATGCTTTCTTGATTAACAATGTCTTATCGGTTTTTCCTCTTTCATAGCCTTGTGAAAGAAGGAAATTGCTTAACTTTTCATACCACTGACGAGGTGCCTGCTTCAATCCATATAGTGCTTTCTTCAATTTAAACACATGATATGGATGCTTGAGGTCTTCAAATCCAGGGTGTTGACTCACATAAACCTCTTCATCAATATATCCATTGAGAAATGCACTTTTGACATCCATCTGGTGTAGTTTAAATCCATTCATGCAAACATAGGCTAACAATAATCTCACTGCCTCTAGTCTAGCTTCTGGTGCATAGGTTTCTCCAAAATCTATATCTTCCTCTTGATTGTATCCCTTTGCAATCAGCCTTGCTTTGTTCCTTACAATGATTCCCTGTTCATTCAGTTTATTCTTGAAGACACACTTAGTTTCAATTACATTCATCTATTTGGTTCTAGAAACTAGTGTCCAGACCTCGTTTCTAGTAAACTGATTTAGTTCATCATGCATTGCATTGATCCAGTTGTTGTCTTCAAGTGCTTCAACCACAGTCTTTGGTTCCACTTGTGAAACAAATGCCATGTGGTCACAGAATTGATTCAATAATCTTCTAGTTGATACTTCTTTCTGAACTTGTCCACTTACATTATCTAATGAGAGATTCTTAGGCACTCTCCATTCTCTTGGCAGTCCAGAGTTAATTACTTCAGTACCAACTCTAGATTCAGTTCATTGATTTTCTGGTCCAGTTGATTGAATTTCTGGAGGTTTACTGGTTTCTTCTGTTTTATTTTCCAGTCCAATATCAACTTGTTGAATATTTGGAACCTCATCATATGTACCTGTCTTAGGACTTTCCTGCTTATTCTGGTTAGTTTCATCAAATGCAACATGCATGGATTCCTCAACTAGCATGGTTCTCTTATTATATACTCTATATGCATGACCATGTAATGAGTAACCAAGAAAGATACCTTCATCAGCTTTCGAATCAAATTTGTCCAAGTTATCCTTTTCATTGTTCAAAATAAAACACTTACAGCCAAAAACTTTTAGATGAGATATATTGGGCTTTCTCCCTTTAAACAACTTATAGGGGTTCTTCTTCAATATTGGCCTAATGAGCACCCGATTTAGCACTTAACAAGTTGTGCTTACTACATCTCCCCAGAAGTATTTTGGCAATCCAGTCTCATTCAACATTGTTCTTGCAAGTTCCTCCAGAGAACAGTTCTTTCTCTCTACAACTCCATTCTACTGTGGAGTCCTTGGTGATGAGAAGTTGTGCTTTATTCCAGATTTGCTGCAAAACTTATCAAACCTCTCATTCTGGAACTCCCCCATGGTCCAATTTAATGGAATAAATGTTGTAGTTCTTCTCATTTTGGATAACTTTGGCAAATATCTTAAAAACATGATAAGTCTCATATTTGAAAGTAATGAATAATGTCCATGTAAACCGAGAATAATCAACAACTATAACTAAGCCATAATAGTTGCTTCCCAAAATCATAGTTCTAGAGGGACCGAATAAATCTATATGAAGCAGCTTAAGTGGTCTTGAAGTTGAAATCTCATTCAATGGTTTAAAAGTTCTTTTTGTTTGTTTGCCTTTTTGGCATGCTTCGCATAGTCTATCCCTTTCGAATTTGAGTTTAGGTAGACCAACAACTAGCTCTTTTGCTGCAATCCTAAATAGATGATGTGTATGAATATGAGCTAATCTTCTATGCCAAAACCAAGATTCATCATTCCTAGTGATCAAGCAATTCATGCTAGATGTTATGCAAGAAACATTAAGCATATATACATTATTTACCCTTTTACATACTAGGAAAATTTCACTGGATTTTGAATCTACTATGAGACAAAGATTAGGCTCAAAAGTGATGTTGTACCCCTTGTCACACATTTGACTAATGCTAAGCAAGTTGTGCTTTAATCCATCCACTAAAAGTACATCTTTGATTATCACT
>Ga0209700_106536_pt1 | contig 17885 bp, 6 predicted proteins | sample SiratroredBW_FD_187528 | JGI IMG/M metagenome (GOLD analysis project Ga0209700, IMG submission 187528) | Root nodule microbial communities of legume samples collected from California, USA - Siratro red BW (SPAdes) (version 2) | ecosystem: Host-associated > Plants > Roots > Nodule | place: USA...
TTTTAAATAGAACTAAACTTATATTCTTAAATTTAAATTATAAATAAAAAATAATTAAAAAAAGAGATGCAAAAATTAAAATATGCTATTCAGAAACTAGCATGTGACTAGAATAGAAAAAAAAAAAATCAATATAATTGAATTACACATAAAAAATATATTAGAATAAAAAATCACACTTGATTAGTGAAAAAAATCAGTTTTAATAACCACTTCCTATTACAGTTATAATTTACCTATATAATGAGTGATGGGGTAACATTAAATTAAATATAAGGAGAGACTTATTATGATGGGTAAAAATTTAGCATAATAAATATTTGCTATAACTATTATATTTTGGCACACCATAATATAAAAATATTTATTATAAATTTGATGCAAATTCATTGTAATAGTTTATAATAGCATTAATTTCTTATCATCCCTTTAATGCTCTGTTTTTTTTTTATTATAATAGAAAAACTACACACAGAAAGGTAGAGAAGAAAGGAGGGTTGTGCTTTTGCTTATGATGAAAGTGAAAATGGTGGACTTGGAGGAAAAAAAAAAAGAAAAAGAAAGGTGCAAAGTCATGAAAAAATATTCAGTACATAAAGAATTATAATATGGTTCTCAATTTAAAATGAATATATAATTAATTGTATTTATATATATTAATTATGTTAGTTGCATAATAAATTAACTAATTTAAATATAATAATTGAATAAAATAATAATAACATGTAAATAATAAAAAAATAAATGGAATAATATTACAATAAAAAATGATTTCACTTTTATTTTATTTCTTGTTTTTTCTATTATTCAATTCAAATCCAAATAGATAGTAAGAAATCCTTAATGTAGGAAAATAAAATCTAAAAGTATTATGATTCTTATCTTTCTATGATTAAGAGTTATCATTTAACATATCATATGAAAGTAATTTGATTTTAATATAACATTCATGTTTAAGTTTTGTATAGTATATTTTATTAGTTTTGTTGAAAATTGATATTTATCAAAATATTTAATTACTTATTTTTAATGATTTTTCATTATTTTTTAAATTCATAAAATTAGAAATTGATAGCTTATCCAACTTTGTTCATATGTGTTGATGGTCCATTTTTAAATATGTCCTTGCCCTTGAGTGCATTAATTGCTCAACAAAGCTTTTCTTTCTGTATTTTCTTCTTTTTGTTTTCATTTGAGATTGAATACACCAAAGTAAATGATTCCATGACTGCAAAGCTCATTCATTACCACTGTGCCAAATTAATTTCACTCTGTTAAGTTAGATTTAAAGTTTATTTTTTAAAATAATATTAAAATTTATCTTAGTAAGTTTTATTCAATATATTATGTTATCTTTATCATATTCTTATTATCTAATAAATATATATTTCACTTTATAAGATAAATTAAATTTAAAATACAAGTTTATAAAATGTTAAAGTCAAAAAGTTATAACTACTATATTGTAGAAGAGTTTTGAGTGTTTATTAGAAAATACCATTTTTGTTATACAAATTAACACTATTTTATTTAATACATATTAAAATAAAAATATAGATAACTCTAAATATATAAAGTAATATTGTATTTAGAATTCAGAGTCTTAAATGACTTATTTAACTTCAACATTCTTCTGGTAATGGATTGAAATGTTTGGTATTTTGAAAATATTCAAAATTTAAGAAATAATTTGACCATCAACAAATATTTCTTAAAAATTGCAGAATCATTTAATTTTTAAAATAAAAATTAAACAAGTCCTTATAATATTATAGTAATGGAATTGAGTAGCTAGTATATTGAACTGGTGAAAGGAATTGCAAGTCTGCAATTATTAACATAAGCAGTGGAGAAAATGAATGTGTTTGTGAGTATGAGATATGTGGCAAGTCTTTTTCTTACACAACTGTCAGACATGCATGCTCAACTTTCTGGGGTTCTTTTGGGAAAGATGTACACAATTAAATGACAAAGAGATTGATTTCTTAACACTGAACTATGCATGCTGATGTGGCTTCTACAGTAAACATTTCTATCCATTTTTATAATAGCAACCTATTTATTTAGAGTAGATAATCATAATATTTTCTAAGATTTTTTAAAACTAAAGTTATCCATCTTATTTTGTTTCATGACTATAAAAATTTCATTTATTAAATAGAAAACTGTTGAATGCACATCCAAAATATTCATTTACACTTAGAGAGAAAAGATATATCTTTATAAAATATATCTAATAGATGTTTTGTGAGAGGATGTATGTCTCGTTTTCCAATCAAATAAAGGATGTATGTGTCTTTTCTAATGAATTAAAATAAGTTGGAAAACAAATTATAAATGATAATTAAATTTAATTAGTAATTCATTTAATTTATATGCTTAAAATGTGCATATATGTGATCATGTGTGAAGGGGTCAACATATAAAATGAGTTAGACTATTGATAAAACAAGTTGGACTAAAAGAGTTTGTAGTTTAAAAAAAAAAATGGAGTATTGAATTTACAATATATAGAAGTGCTAATAAAAGTCTTTATTTTCTCCTTTATTTCAAAATCCGAATAACCATCCCTTCTTATTTTTCTTTCTTTGTGCATTTATCTTCCTTTTAATTAAGTTTCTTATACAAAATTATCTTCCTCCTTTCAACGATATAAGTTGCAAGACTGTAAACGATAGTGTAGAGTGTCATCTTGAAACCTTTACTCCAACTAAGATCTTCTTTTTTTTTTTTTTTTTTTTCTTTCTACTTAGAGTTCATGCATATTAGATGATCTTAGGATAATTTTAGGTCATTATAAGAAAAATGAGAATAGCTACAAGAAATTAGCGTTGACCAACTAAGAGGAGACGTAAATAGAATCAATACATTTACTATAGATAAGCAACACTATATGGTGTAGTGTATTGGCCTCTTACCTTACACTACCTCATCCTTTCCATTGAAGTTGGAAAGCAAGTTATAAATCCAAATGTATTTCACCATTCCAATGCCTAACATAATGTGTACCTAAGTACAAAGTTTTACATATAAACATAATAAAGATTTTTCAAACTATCTAAAGAAAATTTGAAGCAGGCTCAATTCAGAGCATCCTTGACTAGCTTATATATACCATTAACTGCTCCCGTGTGTAACATGATCATGATAGATAAAAAATAAACACACCAACACAAGCAAGAAAGGGTAATATAGTAATCAAAATATTTCTCATATAATTTGACACATATCAATACATTAACATCATCTACCATCAAACTCATCTCATAATCTTAACTCATGCATAAAACAATATAGACAAACTTAATTCTACTTTCAAAAGACTCGTGTATTGAATAGACCCCGAGATATGCACCTGTCATATAATTCCAAATTTGGAATCCACACATTCCCAATCAATGAATCAACAATCTTGTATGACAAGGACTTTCCTGACCAGCTGTATTTCAAGTTACAGTCACTCAGTTCAAACCTTCTTTGACTTTCACCACTTAATATTGTTCATATATTTGATTCCTAATACTAGTAGAGTCAGGATATCAATTGTTATTGAATAACTCCTTAGACAACACATCCTATTACATCTCAACATAGGTATTTTCTTTCTTGAAAATACTATGTCTCGATCACAACCTATATATATATATATATATATATATTTCAAATCATGTCATACATATCTACTTTTCATTCATACATTCATACACTTTCCAATTTCAAGTTCAAATTTCTCAAAAACTTCATAATCTTCAATATCAACATCATATACCAATTAAAATCAAAATTTTCAAACGTATCAATATATCATCACAAGCCATATTCAATCTTACTTCTATAAAAATCAATCTATAAATATCACACTACTATATTTGAGTATTATTTCACTACTCAATTTAAGTCAACTAATCACACAAAATTAAACAATCAAACTCATTCAGTGCTCAAGGACCAATTCAAACCTGTAAGAAAAACTTGAGCAGTGATGATCAAAGAGTTTTACATTCAAGTCTTCTATTCTAGGGTTTTATTTGAAGATAGTTAATTAGTATAAAACATGTAATGACTTAAAGTAGAGCACTTTCTAAAATAGTCCCAAAGCCTAGAAATCACATAGAATCTGCTAACCTACACAACAGAATTCTAATCAACAATCAGGCTACACCACTAAGACCATAAACTAACAGAGACCCCTACTGATGCCTTAGATGTCACATGCAAGCTAATTTTCTAAAGTACCTAAGAATACTTGAAGATTGACTTAGAGGCAAATGAGCATAAAATAAATTTACTTTGTTCAAGAATCTAATCGAACACTTTTGCTTTACTCAACGCTAGAGTCAATGAGTAACCTCCGATCGTCAATCTAATGACAGGTGGGACCAGAGTTCTAGAGAGAAGATAAATAAGAAAAAAAAATTATATTCTAAAAAGAAAGTGATTTTATAAAAATAAAATCTAAATAATTAGTTTTCCTATTTATATGAACCTTTTATTTTAATAATAAAATATTTAAATGTTATTTTACTAATACTACTTTTACTGTAAAACTATTTTTTAAGTTATTGTATTAAGAGTATTTCTTTAAGTCGTTATAATAAAAAATAGTAGTGAAATATATTCGTAAACATTTATTTATTATAATACTTTTTTATTTATTATAATACTTTTCAATTTATGTTGGAGAATTCAACATAACCTAGGTAAGGATAAACTAATATAAAAATTAAAGTATTAAGTGCCTCCCTCTATTAGTTGTGCAACATTGTTTCTTTTAGTAAAATATTTTAGAAAGTGAACTTTTTAGAAAATTATTAAATAACCACTTTCAATTGTCTAATGGGTTGATTTGTGAAAATCTCCAATATAATCTTTTAGTTTTATTCTGCGAAAATCTTCAACATAGTTTTTTTTTTGTCTTATTCAAATCGTCTTTCTAAAGGTAATATTCTTTTTCATGCATACCTTGGAAAAAACATTTTAATATTTATTCAAGATTATCTTTTTTTTTTAGAAACATATTTAAACTTAATCATGGAGAAGAGTTATTAAATTCGGTGAGATCAATAAGCTTTATGGAATTCTTTGTCTTACCCTTTTAAAAATCAATTACATTTCAAGTGTATCTCTATATTTCATTGTCTCATTTGTTGTCTTAATTTTTACATTAAGTTTGATTTATTGGTGTAGTAGATTTCGATACTTAGTTGTGTTTCTTGATAAATATTAAAAAAAAAACTTTATATTATTACGTATGTTACATAATGTTTATGTTAGTGTATATAACTTTGTGATTTTTCATTAATAGTGCGAAACAATTAAGAAGAATTAATCATTGATAAAATTGAAAATGAATATAGATTTAGAGAGAAGCAATCATTATAAAATAAATTGTGTTCCTCGTCTCTTTCCTCCCACTCTCTTTGATTATTCATTTCTCTACTTAATACATAAAATATTGTCAAATTATTTAGTTATACTCAAAATTATTTAAAATCATTTTTCTCACATTGACGAAGAAATTCAAGTAAGTTTTCTTTAATTAGAAAATAAAATGTTGTTATTGATTAATGTAAATATCGATTTGAGTAAAATTGAATTCATGTTCCTTAAAGATAAGATATCATGTAATGAACAAAATGTGATTGAACACAAAATCTGAACAGAAAATGGTCAATGAAATTTTTATCAAAAGTTAATCATGATCCAAATTTATGAATATTTGTTTTTCGAAATAAAATATTGTTAATTGAATCTTTAAGGAACTAAAGTCAAATGGGCTGTTTATTCAGTGTAAATAACATTAGAGGTAGATTGGTGTGGCATTTATAAAATTATGATTATATGTAGAATATGATGACACAAAACTAAAAGTCAAATTATTGGAATGGAAAAGATTGAATTCAATGTCTCCATCAGACTAGTTATATTTATTATTTACCTTTTCTCCATTGGAGACACATTTAAGTTATTTTACATTTTTTTTATTTTTCTTAATATTTTTCCTTTTTTCTCTTTTAGGTGGATTTATACTTACAAAAGAAAAGTTAGGGATCTAAATCTTGTTATTACCATTTTAAACAGGGATTAACCTAATGAGTAACCTAACACCTTTAATCTTGAGGTTAGTCTCACAATTAACTATGCCTATAAAGTTATTGACCCAAAAGAAAATTAGAACAATGATAGAAAGCTACATTGTGACTATGGTCCTCCTCCTTCCATTATTCTTATTTCCTTTTTCTTTGTTTGAAATGGACAAATCATTCATCATCCTCACCATTTCAAAAGAGTATGATAGTTTTATTTTGGTTTCAAGATTTTGAGGTTTTCTTATCTGGCACTTTATTATGCCATGGACCAGTACCCTAATCAACACAATTTAATGCCCTAACTTTTTTTGCTTTGGAGATCATTCCCAAAGCTTTTCAAAAGTTATTTTCTTTCCACTTTTCAGGTGCCCAAAAATGACCAAACATATTCACTGCTCTATGTTATGCCTAGGCCAATTGTTATGGAAAAATTAGTTTTACCTTTTTTTTCCCTTCTTTTTCTGAGTTTGGATTAATGGTAGAGATCACAACATGCCACCTTACATGCAAATTTAATTATATTTCTTTTCGTTTGAAACTAAAAACTCTTGTTTATCTCCATTTTTGATAAAATTTGTCTTATCTTTATTTTTATTGGGTAATAGGTATAAAAACTCATATTTATTAAATAATCCTTTTTATAAAAGTAGTAGACATTGGAAAAAAATATTATCATGAATTTAGTATAAAAAAAATTGCAGATTTATTTCCGTTTATGTTCTAATAAGCACTTTTTGTCTTACTATTTTTTTCACAATTTTAGAAAATCTATAATTTTATTCGATCCTCAATTTAGCATATGTATATTTTAATTAATGAAATTATTTGTTATTAGCATCTTAAATTAATATATTAGGTTTGAATAAAATATATGCAAATTTAAGGATTGAACCAAAATCACACATTTTTTAAATCATGAAAAAAGAATGTAAGAAGACAAAAATCACGCATAAAAAAATTAGGAGAGAACAAAAATTGTGATTTAGCCGATTTATTTTCATAATCGAAAACTAAATTATCTTTAGTTTTTCTTTTTTTCCCCTAAAAGTTCATAAAAAATATTCTCTTACATTATTATTTTTTTTATTTTTAAATAAAAAAGTAATTATATGCCTTATATACTTATTCTATATGTTTTTCTCCAATCATGTACAATAGCCAGAGCCCAATTATCATAAGCCTCAACCAGAGCCCAAATAGTACATTTGCCAGCCCAACTGAAAACTACAGACTCGTTGTCGTGCCAATAAATTAAAAAAATTCCCTAGTTTTAATTCATTATTTATCATTTCAATAAAATTAAGTTATTTTAAATTAAGAAAATATTTAATAAATTTATTAAAATATTAGCATCAAAATTAAATACTTAATTTAAAACTATAACTTAACTCTTTCTGACGCGTATATTTTAGTGAAAGAAAGTCAATTTAAAGGTAATAATTTACTTAAGCAAGAAATAACAATGAGAAAACTATTCATCAAACAACATACACTTTAATCACCAACTTTTAAAACGGTATACAAATATTTTAACAAAATTTTCACATATATTTTTTTTTAAAAAAATATATGACTTTATCACCATTTCTTTCTACAAAGTAGCATCACTTTGATATTAACAATATTTTTGAACCAATTTTTCCATAACCATTATGTAAGTTTGAGAATAACAACTAAAATTAGTTTTTTCATAAGCTAAAATTTATTCATGTCTAAGCTCATTTGTATAAAAAATTTCATGTAATTTCTTTAAATTTATATATATTTTTAACTTATACATAAGATAATTTTAGTTATATAAAATTCTCTTTTATGGGAAAAAATGTCTAAAACGTATCCTAACATGATAGTGAAATGTAAAAGCTGAAAATTTTAATAAAATATACAAAAATAAGTGATAAAATGTGTGAAAATTAAAAATTTGATGGTAAAATGTATATAGAAAAACCTTGGATAATACAATATCTGAAAAATAAAAACTTAATGGTAAAGTATTGACATAAAATTATGGATGGTAAAATACACAAAATAAATTAAATAATAGATATGCAATTAAATGAAATTAATATAACCATTCTACTGATGAAACAATTCATTTTATTAGAAAATCAGTAAAGAATAGTTAAGAAAGATAAAATGAATACAATTTATATTTCATGATGAGGGGACATTGATCAATAATTTATGGGAGATTATCTTAGAATCCAACAGAAATGTTAACAAAAACACCAAACAAGAGAATGGCAAGACCAGTGAAGTTGATCAAATTGGATTCTCTGTGATAAGGCTTCAGCATTCCTAAGGAAGATAAGAAACTGGTCTTCTCCATCAACCCTGTTTCAGCAGCACACACTGCCATGAACAACAGTGCTCTTCCACCAACTTTGTGCCATGGCAGCACCTTGGCTCTTGTTGTGCCTGATGCTGCTTGAAGCATGAACACAACAAAACCAATAACCCACTGCAAACAATCACCAATCCACAATTAATTTCTCATCATCAAACTTTTGTCAAACTGTTAAATTTTCCTTACCTATATGCACTAATGTTTTTGCACAATAATTGTTTATTGATTTACAATAAAAAATACTAATATATTATGATTAAAGTTTACAATAAATATCTATTTTTCAACCCAAAAATTAGATTTAAGTTTATAATAATATATTATGATATGATTTTACTTTTAATTATTAACATTTTTTTTTAAATGTTGAAAGTTCTACTCTTAGACTTGAAAGGTGTAACAAATAATAGATTTTGAAAGAAATAAAAGTAAAGAAAAAACATCTTTAGAAGAGAAAAATATGAAAGAAAATAAATTTAGTCTCTTTATAAATTGGAATTAACTTTTTTTGATAAAATAAATAAATCAATCTTTATCATAAACTAGAATTAACTTATTCATAAATTAGTTTATAAAAAATCTCTTACATAATTTTTCTGAATTTTTTATTTTTGATTTGTAAATAAATAGTTTTAACTTACGAAAAAAATAATTATTACTTTTTTTTCCATAGAAGTACTAGTAGAGAAACTTGTCCAAACAACCCATCAACTATGTTCATAAAACCAACAAGTTGTTGCCTGATTAACACTAAACCTAGGTCACTCCAAACAGATTTTAAATTCAAATTTTGTAAATGAAAAAGGAAAAAAAATGGTTAAGAAGAAAAAACCTAGAGACATCATAAAATATTTTCTACCAAAATAAGTGAAGGCATACATGTATGTATGTATGTATGTACATGATTGGTATTAAACTAACCTGCAATACAAACAAGGAGAAGGTGGCAATGCCAATCCATGAATGGAGGCTATAAAGATTGGGAATTTGACGCATATGATGGAACTTGAAAACAGCACTTAAACCAATAATGCCAAGAACTAGGGCAACCAAATGCAGTGCCATGTGAACAAACTTCCTTGTTTTCCTTTCACTTGGTATGGTTTGGAATGCCAACATAGCTGTATTCAATTTAATTCATCAGCATCAAACCAATCACTGAACAATTTTACTATCACATACCATAAGATATTTGCTGTTGCATTAATTTCATACAAAAAAATTTGTTTAAGTTAATGTGGAGATACCTTCACCAGCAAGGAAGATGAAGCCTGAGTACATCAAGAATGGGTGAACCTGCATAATGATTGTTTATTGTGTGATGAGTGAGGGACAAAGTTTTAATATACTTAATTAGAATGTGTTTTAAGCACATTATAAGAGTATGTTTTGAAGTGTTTAAACCTAATAAATTCAACTCAAATATATTCTTTCATAAGGACTTTAACCCAATAACATTTTTATGTAAAATTTTAATAGCTAGCTCAATTATATTTACAACATATTCCGAAAACAATTCTAATTAGGTATTTGTAGTTAATTTTTCTTAACAACAATGTAATCGAAAACCTAATTAAGAAATAAACACAATTTTGAGAACCCAATTGAAAAAAAAAAATCACGAATCTAACTAAAATTTTGAAAGACCTATATAAAATAATTTAACCTAAATCATATCATATTGAAAATGGTAAATGAGATGGAGAGGAAGCAATATTACATTGAAGACACGCAATCCATCGTTTGAATCATACTCAATTCCTTCACGATAATGCAACAACCAAATCAGCAAGAGGATGAAGGCTATGATGCCAAACAAGTGTGCCAAATAACTCATCTTCCTCTCGCACTATTATGTTGCTATAGTGTGCCTCAATCTTATACCCTAATTTCGTGATTTTTTATTGTAATTAAAACCAAGAGCAAGAAGAGGAAGCATTGCTTGTGTTCTTCGTTTAGGAATTTTGAACAAAGAAACTTAGGAATTTAGCAAGCATCTTCATTTTGGGTTGCATACTATAGGCATATATTCTTACTTCTTAAACACGAATCCTAGCGATTGGAGCTGAGCAATGGGATTGGAATTTTCTAGTTTTTAAATAATTATATTTATTAAAATAAAATAGTTATACAAGAGAAAGCAAAGAAAGAATGAGAATATGGAACTTGCTACTTCAACAAAAGTTAATTAGTGTTTTACGTTGTTTGAATTTTCTTACTTTACCTTGAAATATACACAAACATGGTCTTAAATAGAATTTTATATATGATTTTTAACGGTCTTTCAATATATCTAATAGTCTCATATTATAAAATAATTCATTCAAAGTTTTTTTAATCAATAATATTGGTGTTTTTCATTTTATGTTGTTTTTTCTTTTCATTTTTTTTTTCGTTTAGGAATATAAGATTAAAATGTTTTTTTTAACAATAAAAAATAAATTAAATTAAAGGAGACACTTAAGAGGTATTCCAACTCTTATACAGTCTGAGTAAGTATGAGATTATACAACAACCACTTATATACCACTCTCAGATATGTGTATAGTACCTTACTAATCTTTACAAGGAAAACATATTATAGTACCTCCAAATAATACATTAGAATGCGCATATAATGCTTACCCGGTGCTACAACAATAAAAATAAGCGAGCACAATAACTACTGTGTGATGTATGCCCATACAAAACTCCTGCACTGTCATAAGATCCTTTGGTGCTATGTAAAACCATGTTCCTAAAGTAACTTCCAAAAATTATTTTTTAACTCTCTTTTATGTATGTATGTATGTATGTATGTATGTATGTACATATATATATATATATATGTATGTATGTGTTTGTATGTGTGTGTTAGAGAAAAATCCAACATCCATAATCTTGTGTTAAAAATAACTATACATAAAATATGGTTATATTTTTTCTTAAAGACATAAGTATTTTGTTCAAGCAATATATCATGTAAGACATAAGTATTTCGTTTGTCAAACGATATAACACTATGGAATCTATCTTATTTTTATGTCTGATAAGCAGTGTGATGCTCAGATGATAAATGCATAATCTTAGCTAACATAGTACTTCATGAATATATGTATGCTTAATCTATATTGCATGAAAAGTTCGTTTCTTATATCTAACCAAAAAAATAAGAAAAAGGATGACATCTCATCAACGATTTCATGGAATATGAGCTAAATTTACTTTGCTTCAACAACTCCCAAGTACTTGCTTTGTTAACCTAGAAAAGTCTATCTGCTTCGTATGAATTTGTGTCTTTCACAAGTTCAAGCAAAAACACTTTATTCAAGAAGAGATAAGTACTTTTAGCTATTTGGATATTGTTTAAAGAAGAGAAGAACATTTAATGCACGTGGAACTTTTTACAATAGTGAAAGTTTTGGTATTACAAATTGTGTTTAAGTAAAATTGTTAACAGATGTTCTCTCTAGTGACAAAATTTTCACTTTAATGATGAAATTTTCACTCTAGCAATGGAATCTTTTTCGCTCAAGTGAATATAGAGTAGAAAACCACGTTACTATTGAGTTTTATTTTGACTGAAACAAGATTTATCACTCAAGTGAAAATAGACAGAGGAAAGAGAATCAATTCGGGTCAAATTTTGCTTAGCAAAAATCATTTAGAATTTTTGGGTATTTTTGGATTTCTATCAAGGTAAAACTGGAGGATTATTGTGTAGTTATCTGTTTGTACTTTGAGGTAAGTGATGTGAGGTCCAGTAAAGCTAGGTATTGGTGTTAATCTACTAAGACTTGCTTATGAGATAGATGCTACCTGACGAGCCACGATTGCATGATGAGCTATACTAGAACAAATTCAATTAAATCTTAAGTTTTACTTGTAGGTCACATAGACTAAGGTGTCAGGTGATAAGGAGTCGATAGATAATAAGGTTATAATGAGGTAGACTAAATTGGCATAAAATTGACAATAGTCCTACGGTGTGGGTAATGTAGTTAGGTTGTTATTGTGATAGAGAATATCGATACAATAGTCAATCAAAATATGACCTATAAATGTTAATCTCTGAGTTGAAGTATAATAACTATGACTTTCTTAAATTATCTAAATTCATAATTTTAAATGTGATTAAGGTGATGAATATACATTTATTATTTAATGATAGTACTTTTGTAATGTAATTATTATGTTTTGAATGATTACTTATCTTATGTTTTGTCAATTATTATGCATGCTATTACTATGTTATACTTCATGAGAATTAGTAAGTCTAAATGTATATAAAGATTATATATATATATATATATATATATATATATATATATATATATATATATATTTTTGTTATAATCAATATAAGTTACTTCCGTGCACTAGATATAATAATTATAACTATGTCTAAAGTGGTTACATGATTCTTATATTTTATTATCATTCTTTCGATCAATATATTAAAGTTATGAGGAAAGAAGATTAATCACAAATCAATTTAAAAGAAATATTTTAAAATAAATTACTAATAAATATAAAATTTGTTTAGATTTTGATGTTAGTGTACTGCTTTAGAAAACTTATTTAGAATAAAGTTATTTGTTTAAAAAATATAAGAAGTAAAATGTGTATGAAAAGTGTAAAAGTGTGAAGAGAAAAATTATGTAGAGAATTTTTTACATACATGTTTTTATTTTGTTATATCGACTTTCTACAAGATTTTCTCACTTTAATGAACCTAGATTTAAAAATACTTAATATTTTTTTAAAACAGAAATACCCTTGTCATTATAAAAAATTATAAGCACCGGTTACAAAAGTAATTTTATATTTGCAGTGAAAAAAAAATTGTACTTTGACCTTCTTTTTATTCATTTTGTTTTCTCATTTTAAACAAACAGACTCAAAAATTTTAATGGGTCAAAACCAATTTTAAAATTGACAAAATGTCCAATGTTGGAAAACATGACTGAAATTTGCGTAATAGCTTATCGTTTTGTCTTTTTTAATATTGTTTTTGGGCCAACTTTAGCTGTCACATCCTAAATGCCTTGGTGCAACCCATTGTGTTAATGTTGTGAACAAAAACATTGGAAAGTGTTGTGGTCTTCAACATATTATATATATATATATATATATATATATATATATATATATATATATATATATATATATATATATATATATATATATATATATATAATTTGTCAATATGAATACCTTTACTCACAAGAATTATTATTTTTAACTTGTTTATGTTTATAAAAAAAATTCTCTGAAAAAAAAATTCCACTTTAATATTTTTGAAATGAATGTAAAATGTTAAAAAAATAGCATTAAGTTTACCACTTTTTAACTTGTATTATAATTGTTGTTTTACTACAAATCACACATAGCAAGCGACATAAACACATATTTTGACATATGTCAATTCAAACAATTCAAATAGTTAAATTTTATTCATCAAAATATTATTTTAAAGTCTCTAGGGTTTGTTAATCTTGTAACTCTTACAAATGATTTTAAAAGTTAAATGAAATTAATAATCTTTATAAAATGTTTGAGAAAACTCTGAAAATGTATTGTGTATCAAATGTTATATTTGTTTTTAAAGTTATTTTGATTTTTTTTCTGAAAAATACAACAGTTAAAAATGTTGGTAAATAATGAATGTGAAATCAAATATGAATGAGATAATATATCTTATAATATTGACAATAAGGAATTATACAATTTTTTTAAAATATGAAAATGTATAAAGTAAAATTGTAAAGTGTAAAGAAGTTAGGTATTTTCATTTTTTTTCTAATAGTATTAAGTACTTCTATAAAAAAATTATAGTATTTTCTTCAAAATATTATAAATTATTTTTACCCAAATATGGATATTTACCCCGCCTCTTATAAATATATCTTGTAACCACTTATGTTATAAGTTCAAAGAAGAAAATTTAAATTAAATGAAGAAAACATATTTTATTGTTTAAAAGTTATAAATAATATAAAACACATTTATTTTTCTTTTGTTTAATTTTTTTTTTAATTTTAGAAACATTTGTCTTCCTTCAAGATTTTTGAAGTTTTTATTTCTGTGATTAAAGCACACAATTTAATAGGTGTTAGAGTTTAAAACAATATGAACCAATCCACTTTTAATTTTGAGTCTCTTGGAATATATTAGAATTTCTTTAATTATTTTTGTGTTGAGTAATTTTTGAAAAATATAAAAATCACGGTAAGAAAGGTTAACTTGAACTTAAAATTATTTTTTTGTGAAAATTACGAGGAAATGTTTGAGTTATTATGAAAAATCCTAGGATAAATACCTATGAATGTAGTACAATGTTAGAATGAGGATATATAACCAGATAATGGAATATTGCACATAAATAGAAATAGAACATGATAACATGTTTATATAACTCAACTATATATTTATAAAGTATTTTAGATTCCATATTGAGCTAAATTAACAATATGACCACAATTTTCCTTTTTACCCAGTCTCCCTTCTTTAACTATAGTAATAAATAACAGTAAATATTTAATTTTACCTTTAGGCAAATTCCTGTATCTCTTAACAGTTAATCCTAGTCCTTAATCAATATTATATTTTCCAAAATTATAAAGAACTAGCTTTCATTGATATAATTACAACCAAATAAGATTAAGGTCCCATTTGTCGTTGCCGGCCAAACCGTTTCCCATATTCGTTTTTGTTACCATCCTCATGCAAATATATGTCTACACTTTGATTCTTTCATCACTTTCACTTTATTTATACAAATCCATTCAAGGGATATGCCCTAATGATTAGTCTCTTAGATCCATTACTTTGAAAAATTGAAGAAAAATGGCTCGTGGGTTCCAAGTTCGAGCAGCTTCAATTACCATAGTTGCTCATTTGTTGTTCATAGCAATAACAACCCTTGTCTTACTTTGGTTGCTACACTTCCGAGAAGGTGTTGCCTTCTTCAGATCTGCCAACCCAATCAAGATTTTCAATGTGAGTTGTCATTAACCTTGTAATTGACGGTGTTGTTTTTTGATACCTACCATAACATGTTATTTGCTTTTATATGCAGCTCCATCCACTTCTAATGGTAATTGGATTCATTTTGGTTGGTGGAGAAGGTAAGCAAACTTCTATCTATGCCAAATTCCCATGATTTTTTTGTGCTACAAACATTTTCCCTTTGCAACTTTAGTGTATACGGTGACTAAGTAACTAAATTTGTGTATACAGTGACTAAGTGACTAAATTTGAAAAGAGTAATACTATGAGAACTCTAAGACCCTAGAAATTCAAACTCTAAAAATACAACTATAATATTTAGTTTTCCTTAATATGACTTAAGGGAAACACTTTAAAAAAACTCTTAAAACTAAAGTTTCTACATGATTTTCTAACCTATATTACATAATTCTTACAAAAAAAATCATACTATATAACTATCATCATGAACTCATAAAGATTTATATCAATATAATAGAGATTACATGCATGCTACTATGCTAAAATAGCTAAGAATATTAGAAAACTTATTCAAAAAAAAATTAGTAAAAAGTAAATTTATTATGTTCAAAAATATTATCAAACATTCTTATTTTACTCGATGTCAAGAGTCTGAAATGATTTCTGATCATCAATCCAATATCAGATAGGATTAGAATTCTAAAGAGAAGATAGAAAAAAAAAATTATTCTACAAAGATGATAGTTTTATAATAATGAAATCTTAATTAATAATTTTTCTGATTATATAAATTTTTCATTTTAATAATAAAATATTCAATTTTATTTTACTAATACCACTTCTATTCTAAGATTATTTTGTAAGTATTTTAGAATAAATTAGAGTCTCAAATTTTCATGGTTGTTCACGATCGGATATTTTAAGAATCATAAGACTATGTATTTTGTTTAATTTTTTCACTTTTATTTAATTTTTTAAACTTAAATTCATCTTAACAGCAGCTTACACAACAATACGTTACTTGCAACAGCTATCATGATATACAAGTCAGTGCCTGAGAAAAGGAGGTCATTGAAAGTGGTTCACCTCCTATTGCATCTGGTAGCTCTGGTGGCTGGAGTTTTAGGGATCACTGCAGCTTTCAAATCAAAGAAAGAGGCTGCTCTTCCTGATATGTATACATTACACTCTTGGCTAGGCATGTCAGCAATATGTCTATTTGGTTTACAGGTAACTACATTCATTTATCACTTTGCCCTATTTCTATTTTCTAACTTGAGATCATTCCAATTTTCTTGTGATAATTTTCTCATGGTAATTTTTTCCTTTCAGTATATCATGGGGTTCTTCTCTTATTTCTTCCCTGGTGCAGAAATGTCTACTAGAGCTTCCCTTTTGCCATGGCACAGGTTTTTGGGCATGGCCATATTCCTTCTTGCAGTTGCCACAGCTGAGACTGGTTTGGCTCAATATTTTCAGTTTTTACAACTTTTTCGGAGCCAAGAGGCACTCATAGTCAATTCCACTGCTCTCTTACTCTTCCTCTATGCTCTCTTTGTTGCTCTTTCTGTCATTCTTCCACGAAATTATTCATAAACTATCAAAGCTACTTCATTGATTTAATGTATTTATCACAACTCAATATATTCACTTTTTTCTACTCTCTTCACCATAAATCCAATTAGTTAAACAAACACCAATGTTCATTAGGGTCATGGAAAAATTAGAAAAAGCATTAGTTTCAACAAGTTCTCAGGACAACATATTAAACAATATTCAATATTCGTGTTATTTCTGGATGGAGGAGTGGAAGTACATAACAAAAATTGCAAAATTTTGCATTTTAGTTTTGTAAAGGATATTTTTAAAAGTCACTAGTGATGTAATTTTGTATTTATTTAAAGATTATGATTGAGTTATAATTTGGTTTACTTAATAATTGATGTCATTTATAACAAATAAAAATTAATGTTAATCAAAGTACGCCTTTAATATTTTTCATTTGATAAAATACAAATTAATTTAATCAATTCATCTGTTAAAACTTTTATATAATTTATATTAGTTTATTTAATAGATATACGAAGTAAGTCACTTTGATTTACTTTTTGCAAAAATATATATTATAAGCATATGTTATAAAGTTATTCCTATTACAAAATTTTGATTTTTGTTTTTACAATTTTATATTTTAACACCATATAAATTTTTAATTATTTTTTTTATATATAGAATCGTGTAAATGAGTCATTCACAGTTTTTTTTTTCATACCCTCATTTAATTTAAATAACCATTTTGCCCTTTCCATTTTATAACAATTATGGTATTTGAAGTGTTTTTTAAATGTAAAATCTTTTGATTCACAATTTACAATAACGATCGTTAAAATCTTTTGATTGTTAAAATTGGGTATTAATTATTTCACTCATTCAACATTCATTACAAATTATAGAATTTTTTCTTGTTTTTTTTTTTTTGTGTAGTTTCATTTAAATGA
>Ga0209700_106537_pt1 | contig 17883 bp, 8 predicted proteins | sample SiratroredBW_FD_187528 | JGI IMG/M metagenome (GOLD analysis project Ga0209700, IMG submission 187528) | Root nodule microbial communities of legume samples collected from California, USA - Siratro red BW (SPAdes) (version 2) | ecosystem: Host-associated > Plants > Roots > Nodule | place: USA...
GTTTGTAAAACTTGATCTGCGGATCATTTGTTTTTAGTGGAAATCCTTACTGTGAAGTAGGGGACTGGACGTAGCCCAGTTGGGGTGAACCAGGATAAAATCTGCTGTGTCATTTTTCTCCTAATCTCCCTCAATTCTTGATGAATCTTTGCTGTTCTTGATACAGCTTACTGTGTGTTTTGTATTTTCAGGAAAGTGATTCAAAAGTATAAACTGAATTAAGTAATTTGTTCCTAATAATGTTTGAACAGTTTATGAATCAAAAGTAAAGCCTTTACAACAGAGAAACTTGAATTGGTTTCGAAATACAGTTTACAATTTATTGTGTTCACTGTTCATCAGTCAGTTTTCCAGAAAAACTATCTTTGTGTAATTGGTGAATTCTTAATAGGTTTTCTGGTACCAGATTTAATCTGATTTTAATTTCGAATCAGTTTGACTTTATTAATTTGCATTTGATCAAAATCTTTAAGGTTCTTGCATAATCAGTACACTGTCTGTTTCTGAATTCTAATCTGGTTTTCAGTACACTGGTTTTCCAGATTTTATATTTGTCTGCAGTACACTGATTCTGTGTGATTGGTGTTAATATTTGTTAATTGTTTGAACCTCTGCAGATTGCATTATAAGTTTCTTTTAAGAATTTGTATTCTTACATTAAAAAGAAAGTTTGCAAAAAGATTTGAAAAGGGTTCAATTCACCCCCCCCCTCTTGAACTTAGGCCAAATACTTACTTTAACAGAAGATTACACCAAAAATCCTAAAGTTGCTGCCCAAGACTGACTCTTTTTCTCCTGTAGCACTATGTGCCTAAACCTTAACACAAACACTTATTAAATAGTTTTTTTGAACGATGTTTGCACTCGACTTAACTCAAGTGGTGTCCAGCTCAATTCTCTTTTGCAAGGCCCAAGATACAACTCACGTTCGACTCAACTTCCATGGCATTGGGTGGGACGACACTGAATTTTCTCCTCTTCTATGCACTCCTTTATGGGTCTTCTATCCTTTGTCTTCCTTCGTGGACCTTGTATGTAACATTCTTCATGGGCTTCAATCTTTTTCTCTAAATCCATTACCTTTTGTTATCATTTTAAGAAAAATAAGGGAAATTAATGCAACTTACCATTCTCAGACACAAGTAATCGATTTATTAATAAAAACCAAATAAAATAAGGAAAGCATGGTTCAAGTTTAGAAAGTGTTAATTTCATAGTAAAAATTGGGTCAAAAATATGATAAAAATAAATGTTATCAATCACTTCTAGCTAAATATTGAGTATTATTTGGATCCAACCACTCCTAGCTTACTATAGTGTTTTATTCGAACATGTAATCACTCCTAACTAAAATCTTACCAGTATTTAGACTTAACCACTCTTGGCTAAACAACTTTGTTTACATAAAGAATGTGATCTAAATGATCACAAATTTTGCTCACTAAAATAGGGTAAGGCCTTAAGACGAATACAAGTTGATAAACAATCTATGTTGCAATTGAACATGAACAATGTTCTTTCTCACAAAGTGAACGCTTAAGGATTGCTTTAAAACATAAATGCATTGAGAGCTTTGTTATCATTCTTTATTGTAAGATTGTTGTCAACCTTTCTTCTTGTAAGAAATCTATTTTATATAGATGTTGAAAAGAAAAGAGTTGCTACAAATTCTTTTATAGCCATTATGAGGTCTTGTATAAGTTCTTATTCTTCATTTTGTATCTGTCCACATTCAAGCTCATAGATACATTAAATGTTCTTCATATAATATTAAATATGTGTATCTTCTTTATGCAAGAGTTATTTCTCCAAATCTATCTTGTCTTCCTTTAAAAAGTGTTAGAAAAAACTCTTTATTATTTTATAGAATTTATAGATAAAGTCTTAACGTGTGATAATTTTACAGTTTCTTAAAATGAAAAGTAAAACAAAAACCTATATTCATACGTCCTTGTCAAACAAAATTTCAATTTGTTAAAATTCCTAAATTTATCAAATAAAAAATCTTAAACATAATCTACTAATATTTAAGATAAACAATATTTTTTATAAAACTTTTTGCACCTCTCTCATGATACTAGTTTATTGATAAAGTGTGTATACAATTTCTCAAATCATTTAATATGTTAAACGTTATATAAAAAAGGTAATATATGATTTTTACACTGTAAATTCCAAAAAGTTGTATTTTTAATTTATTTTTTTTTGTTAAAATCTATACAATATTGTTGAAAATAGAACGTGACAATATTATAATTAAAAAATATTAAAAAAAGTGAGCATGACAAAAATGTTATTTCCATTAAGAATACGAGTAACAATAACAATAACCTAAAAATTAATTAGAGAAATGAATAACTTATAACAATTCTAAAAAGAATATTCTGATAGATTAAAAGATATAACTCCATTCTCTTTTAAAATAGAGAATACTTTGAGACAGTTGCTTTCTACATTATATAAGTTAACTTACTTCTTACACTTAACAAATTATTAATCTTCCAATAATATTCTTGTTATTTTTATTTTTAAATTTATTTATTAAATAATTTTTTTTTTTCACATTTGCATATGAATCAGGTGCTAGATTTACCTTTTTTTTTCTCTCTCATGTGTATCTCTTTTAATTTTAAATTAATAAAGTAAAATTTACTTTCTATTTTTTTCACTTTTCCTCTCTCATATATATCTCTTTTAATATTAAAAAATTATAACTATATTCATAATTTGTTAAGTGCAGAAAACAATTCTCATATTTTGAATGAAAGAAAACTATAGAGATGTTTTTTTTTTCATAAAAAAATATTTATGCATATAAATAAAACGTTATAGAAATATTTATGTACAAATGTTTTTTTGTACAATTTTAAATACAATTTAATTATTTTTGAGCATTGTAAAATCTCATTGAATATAGTGATATTTTATTCTCCTCCAAAATAATATCTAAATAATCTTATCATAAAAGAATTTTATATTTTAAATCTTGATTGAATAGATGAAACTTTTTGATAAAAAATATATTTTAAAGCTCATTTCAATAATCCCTAAATTAAATATAAAAAGTAAAATAAAGAATTAGAAATATAATATAGTCCTTCTCGTACTCTTTAAAAAAACTAGAAATATTGAAACCTGAAATTCACATACAACATCACATAATATTTCCACTGGTTGTGATCTAAATTCACAATGACAATTTGACGAACAAGGTTCGAATTTGAAGATGGACATGATGGACGAGGATGAAACTTCTGCACCCAGAGGTTTCCTTCTACAAACTTCACTTCATGCACGAAATGAATCACGGAAATTGAAACCCTTTTAATTATTGTGTGTGTCCATGTCTTAAAAGCAGAAGGAAAGCCGGTTTTGGTGATCCTGGTGGGAGCACCTGGGAGTGGCAAATCCACCTTCGGCGAAGACGTAACGCGTTCCTCTACTCGCCGCTGGGTTCGCGTTTGCCAGGTTTAGTTCACTCCTTCTACCTGTTCGATGAAATGTCTCAGTGGGTTTCATTTTTACCACTGGACTTTTTGTTTTACTAGGTTAACTGATCGGATAGCCATGAAAGGGGAACAGATAAAGTTTATATTTTTAAGTTGTTTTTCACGACCACAATCATATCATGGTCGCAATGTGAAGGTTTTTTATGCATTTGGCCACGATTCTGGTGTTGGCAATGCAGTATCAACTGCACTTCAAAGCCATGAAAACAGGCTTGGGAGTGTTAGTTCGTCGTAGGGAATTGATGGGAAATGGTTGATTTTTACAGTGTTAGTAAGTCTGAGTTGAATCAAGGGTAGCTTTTTATGCCTTGGGCATTTGCATATATGTGAAAGGGTGTAGGCATTTGATATGTTTTTATTGGGTATGTAAGTTCATGCCTGAATGGGGGAACTTTAGGTTATGTTTGGATGGAGGATAAGGGCAAAAGATGAGGGGTTTTGGAAGAGACAGCTAAATACCTATTTCATAGTTAAAATATATTTTTAACGAAGCATATTCATTCTATAAAAGAAATTTTAACATTAGAAAAAAAAATGAAAATTATCATTTACCTCCCCTCTTTCAGCCAACACTTTGCCCTTGTCTGATTTTCTTTGATTTCTTCTCTCTCTCCTTCTTAGCTCCTAAAGAAATATATTTGTATAAAATTATGCAATCAGTATATTTGGTGAAAGAAAATCTTGTGCCTGTCATTGTAATGTTTGATTTGTTTGGCCATATATAAGGACAATTTGAATAATGCCTTGATACATTCCTTGATAAATCAATTATTACAAAGTCGACTTCTTGTTGCTCTATGCTCTTGGTTCATTTAGGATAATCTCCTATCCACTCTTGAGAACAATTATTTATGTCTAAGGGATATTCTATTTCATATTTAATGTGAACTTGAGTGGAGAAAGAAATTAGAAATACTATTGTTTGCTGTTAAATAGCTAGTCTTTTATCGCAGCTAATGTTTTTGGCTGTGGTTTGACCCCACCCTGAAATGGAAGATCAGTGCACAAGGCTAAAGTCTGAGGAGGATTTGTCATTTGCAGTCTTACGATATGTGGAAGATTGTGGGGTTTTGGTGTGGGTTTGATGTACACAACCTTATCGTTGTGTGCACAAGGATAAAACTACTGACCGTAAAGTCTAAAGACAGTAAATTTACTGTTTTGCCAAGGGTCATCATTTGCTTAAACTCTACTGACAGAGAGAGAGAGAGAACAGGCTCATCCAAATGCCTCAATCTTATCTAACACTGGTTATACTCTTTATTCATTTGTTTTAGGACACTATTGGAAATGGTAAAGCAGGAACTAAAGCTCAATGCCTAAGCAGTGCAACTAGTGCGTTGAAGGATGGGAAGAGTGTATTTATTGATAGGTGCAATCTTGACAGAGAACAGCGGTCAGACTTTATAAAGCTTGGTGGTGGACTCGAAATAGATGTTCATGCAGTTGTACTAGATCTTCCTGCTAAGCTTTGTATTTCTCGATCAGTCAAACGAACTGGGCATGAAGGAAATTTGCAGGGTGGAAAAGCTGCTGCAGTTGTGAATAGAATGCTTAAACATAAAGAGCTTCCCAAATTAAGTGAAGGCTTTAACCGGATAACATTTTGTCAGAATGAGAATGATGTAAAAAATGCTATTAATACATACAGCGCACTTGGGCCACTGGATAGTCTTCCACATGGCTGCTTTGGCCAGAAGAATACAGATTCCAAAATTCAAGTTGGTATAATGAAGTTCCTAAAAAAAGCAGAGGTCCCACTTGCTGCTGCATCTACAACGAGTGGCCCTGAAGACCCTACATCCCAGACTCTAAGGAAAAATAATTCCTACTGCAAAGATAAGGAAAGACTTTCCTCAATTTCAGATAATGCCAACTTAGAGACAAAGGAAGTAGAAGGCCAAGAAGTTGGTTCTGCTGGTTCCCATGCCAATCAAGTTTGTCTGGAGGATATTCCCACTCTGGCGTTTCCCTCTATTTCAACATCTGATTTCCAATTCAACCTTGAGAAGGCAGCTGCTATTATTGTTGAGAAGGTTGCAGAGTTCTCAAATAAGTTTACGAATGCCAGACTTGTTCTTGTTGACTTGTCTCATAAGTCAAAGATTCTGTCCTTAGTTAAAGCCAGAGTCATGGAAAAAAACTTGGACACCCAAAAGTTTTTTACCCATGTTGGGGACATTACTCATCTTTATTCCAGGGGAGGTTTGCGATGTAATGTCATTGCTAATGCTACCAACTGGTAAGTTCTATTTCTATGATTGCAGTGTATATGTAAATCCGTTTAACATTAATCCATAATTCTGAATTGAAAATTTGATAAACAGAAGATGACCCTCACCCTCGTACATGTGTGATTACTGACCATTATGACAGTTAGCTGACATGGCATTTTGTATGTTAGTACCCCGGTCTCTCTACTTATCTTAAATCACATAAGGAACTTTTGTTGACTTTAATTTTATGATAGCAATTATTCTATGCCATGAACAATCAGCTGGTAATCAATCAACTAAACTGCCTTTGATTTTGGCATCCATTCTAGTTATTTCAGTTCAGACCAACACCTGAATGTTGATTGACGTGGATCTAGTTATCTTTTACTTATTTCCCGGCCCCAGTTTAGTTCTTAAAATTTGTAATAAACTATATTTCAGTCAGATCTGCCACTTTCAAATTTTCTTTGTTAAGTGAAAAATCCTTTGCAGGAGGTTGAAACCTGGAGGTGGAGGTGTTAATGCAGCAATTTTTAATGCTGCAGGTCCTGAACTGGAGTCTGCAACAAAAGAAAAAGTAAAATCTCTTTCACCTGGGAATGCTGCTGTTGTCCCTCTACCTTCATCTTCTCCTTTGTTCACCAGAGAGGGTGTAACCCATGTAATACATGTTCTTGGACCTAATATGAACCCACAAAGACCAAATTATCTAAATAATGATTATAATAAAGGCTGCAAAATTCTCCAAGATGCTTATACTTCACTTTTTGAAGGCTTTGCATCTATTGTGAGGGACCAGCCAGGGAGAACAGTGGGAAAAAGTGAAAAGTTTGAAAGGAAGTCTTTGGAGTTGCCGGTTCGGTCTGATTGTTCTTCCAGAAAATATTTTACAAGTACTGATCAAAAGAGTAAGAGAGGTGATGATGATGGATCAGAAAAAAGCAAGAAATGCAAGGGAACTCAGGATGGCTTAGGATTGGCCTTTACTGATTCTAAGGATGAAAAGGTTGATTCAGAGCATACAAGAACTGAGAGGAGCAGGAGTAAGGCTTGGGGATCATGGGCTCAAGCTCTTCACCAAATAGCTATGCATCCTGAAAAGCATAAGGGTGACTTGCTTGAAATTTCCGATGATGTTATTGTATTGAATGATATGTACCCAAAGGTTGAATTAGTCACATTTCTTTTTCTTCCCTTTTTTATTATTTCTTATGAATTACTGCTGCTAATGTATCAAACTGAATTGTGTTTTTGCAGGCACAGAAGCATGTTCTGGTGTTGGCACGAACTGGGGGTCTTGACTGCCTCGCTGATGTCCAAAAGGAGCACCTTCAGTTATTGAAAAGGATGCATGATGTGGGTTTAAAGTGGGTTGAGAAGTTCTTGAACGAGAATGCTTCTCTGGTTTTCCGACTTGGATATCACTCGGTATGCAGAATATATACAAGAGCTATTTTTACTCTACCCCGCCCTTAAATAGGAAAAGAATGTTCTCCTTTTATTAATGAGTGACTTTGGTACATATGTTTTCTGTGAAAACACATTTGAGTTAGGTGATGGCTAAATTGGATTCACATTAAATTTGAGTTTAAAGATAACTTCTTTTGTGGTCAAACTCATCAATCAATAACTCAAGGTTATTACTGATAAATACTAGCATTGATGTTCAACAAGTAAAGTCATTGAAAGGAATATATTTAAAATTGTGAAAGAAATAAGTTACAAAAAATATACTTGTCCTGTTAGTACACGGTTCAGGTTTGAGAAGGTTAATCATCGAGTAACTGCAAGTGCAACTATGGCTGTGCTCTTTTCATTTGTTGGTGGTGGATTTAGGTCTATCATTTGTAAACTGAAATCTTCAATAACTACTAAAGTATTTTTCTTCTATACTATCTGCAGGCACCATCGATGCGACAACTACATTTACATGTTATTAGTCAGGACTTTGAATCAACACAATTAAAGAATAAGAAGCACTGGAACTCATTTAACACTGCTTTCTTTCGTGACTCGGTCGATGTAATAGATGAGATCTGTCGTGATGGGAAGGCAACGTTGAAAGATGATGACAAGCTACTCTCTGTGGAGTTGAGGTGCCACAGATGTAGAAGTGCCCATCCAAACATACCCCGGTTAAAATCTCATATCAGCAGCTGTCAATCCCCCTTTCCTGCTAACCTACTTCAGAATGGACGTTTAGTGTATGCTCCGGTGGAACCTCGCAACAGTGTCCAGTAGTACTAGTTTTTTTTGCCTCCAATGCTGCCAAGCAAGACTAGTTTTGATGCTGTCTTTTGAGTACACGAGATAAAACCATTAATGTGTAGTTAAAGATTGAAGCATTTTTGCCATCTTGGAAGAAAAAAAAGGAGAGTTTCTTTTCAACTTACCTTGCATGTACGAGTGGTGATTTTAGATGGTTTTGACTTCAACTCGTGTGGAAGGAATTTTTCTCCTTGAACTTGGTCGTTCCTTGAGATTGCATTCCCTATAAATATAACTACAACTTGGTTTGCAACATCTGCAATCGCGTGAAATTGCACTTTAATATTTAGGGATATATCAAATCAATGAGTGGTAAATTCGACTCTTTTTTCATTGATTTTTTAGTTGAATGAATTTGAGTCAGTTATGAATTTTTAATTTTGAGTGTCTAATAAAATTTAATTTTTTTCGTTTCTAATAATTTTTTTTTATTCTGTTTGTGGTTTTCAAATTTGTTTAGTAGCTTACAAAAAAATTTGGAAAATTTTTTCAAAGTATAACTAAACCTTATTTTTTGTGTTTTTCTGTGTTCTACAGAAGGAATATAAAATGTGTGCTTCGCAAGAAATAGCTATTTCCGTCAAAATGGTCAATACTTGTTGACCTTTTTGTGACGTGAGTGTTCCATATGATCATACCTATTAGGTTCTACCAGGGGCTTGTATTTTTATTTTTGTTTCTGTGGCATTATGAAATTCAGATTCCCCACCGTAATGTGATCTAGTCAATACTAGAAAGTAACAAACTATTCTTCCAGGGTTTGAGATCGTTAAGTCACAAAATCTAAAGCTTAACAAATAAATATTGCCAGAATCCTGATTCTTCAAGTACATGGACTTGCACTTCGTCCACGGTTTAAGTCACGTAAGGCTCTCCCTAACCTAAATGTTAAATATATTCACGGTGAAACACAAAATGTATTAATGAGTTCACGCAAGCATTTAAAAGTAACATAATTCTAGGTAAGGTGAAAAAAATCAAATTAACTTAAACTGGGAGTAAAATTAAAACCATTGGGGCACAAAGTGATTGGTTTGAAATTAACACAACTAGTATTAAAATTCGAAGATTGATTATAGAGTCTAGTCAGAGTGGAAAACTCTATGAAACAGTGAAGAAAACTAAAAGCTAGCTGAGACAAATCAGAGAACCAAAATCTGGAGCCGGTTTTTCCTTATCTTCTTATCGTGCTTTTTGTGATTTCAGCATCTATCATCATCTTAGGCCAATTCTCTAGTAATTGTTGCACCAGTAGTGGACTAACATGGAATTTGTGGCTAGGCCTATCTCATGAAGTGAAGCCTTTATTACACAGCATGTATCATTTACGCTATCAATATTAGTTTTTTTGGCTCATATAAGAAAGTAATATCATTTTAAAACCTTTGATGAATTTCATACGTAATTATTAAAGCAGGTTTTGAACCAATAATCCTTTGGGAATGCAAGTACTTGCAAAGCAAATTGTGTGTCCATGCAATATGTTCAGCTGACTCCATAACTTTCACCGGCCATTTAATGAGGTAATGCTTAATTCATCATTTGAAGTCTTTTGGTTTAGATTTGAGCTTAATTTTCCTTGGTCAGAAATCCTTCTTGTTGGAAAGAAACTACTAGGCTCTTTTGGCTCAACCAGTTCCATCTCACTCCCTAACATTTGAATAACCGAAGTCATGGTTGGCCTATCATCGGGGTATTGTTGCACGCACAAGAGACTAACATGGATGCATCGCAGTATTTCTGAGACAACACAGGAGTCTTTTATTCTTGAGTCAATCAACTGTAAAGCATTTTGCTCTTTCCAAAGTGTCCATGCCTGAAACATGAAAGAGAAAAATTTTATTCATGTTCAAACTCTACCACAACCAACAAGTTCTTGGTATCTGTGGTACAACACTTGGTTCTTTCAAAACAAAGTCTCAAATTGTCTTATGCTAGAAAATGAAGAACTTACCAAAATTATCAATCAATTTCTTAATGGAGATTAGTTATCAGGAAACCTGTATTCGAAAAGCTCCACCTTAACAAATGTGATCTAATTGTTTTGACACCTAAATAAATTATTCATATTTTTATCAAAAGGTAGTTGTAGGATGGTTGTATTTTTGGATTTTGACACTACTGTTTCAAAAATGGAATCACCCTATAACTATTTTTTGAATTAAAATATTATATTGTATTAAAAGAATAATTTATTTAGGTATCAAAATGAATCTAGATTACATTTGTGATGTTAAAGTATCATGTGCTCATATATAGATAAAAAATAAGTTTGAGTGCTTACATGACCAACAAGGTTCAGAGTTTGGTTTTCATGACAAAGAGTTCTATTTTTGTTGCCACATATAATCTCCAACAACAAAATACCAAAGCTAAAAACGTCTGATTTGATTGAATATAGTCCATCAACAGCATATTCTGGGGCCATGTATCCACTGCAGGAAACATTTAGATTAAAGAAAATCATCCGACTCAAAACTAAACAAGTATGGTGTAGTATAGTTAGACAAACACTCACTAAGTCCCAACAACTCTGTTTGTGTTTCCTTCTATTTGGTCTCCTCCAAAAGCCTTAGCCATTCCAAAATCTGAAATTTTTGGATTTAACTTTTGGTCAAGTAAAATGTTACTTGCTTTGAGATCTCTGTGAATAATCCTCAACTGGGAATCTTGATGTAGATACAAAAGCCCCCTGGCAATCCCAAATATTATATGCAAACGTTGGGGCCAATCCAGCAATTTAGCTTTTGTTTTATCTGTTTTGTTTTGCACAAACATGTTATTCAACATTAGATAGCTGCAAAATATGACTGCTCTAGGCTGTTCAGTAAATTTATCTGTAACCACTTCTAGAAGAAGAAAATATGGAAAAAGGTAACCAAAACTAACATATACAAGTTTAAATACAATTTTTGAGAAGTTAAATGGGAGATATTCTATAAATTAGTTTTTACATAAGCTAATTTTAACTTTCCTAGATTTTTTTTTTCTCTCTCCAAAAAGTGCTTGTGGGAAAGTTTACTTAAACAGACTTCTAGTCTAAGCATTCCTCATATTACATACCAAAAATGAAGGTGTCTAGGCTGCCATTAACCATGTATTCATATACTAGTAACTTTTCTTGTCCTTGAAAGCAACAACCAAGGAGCTTTACAAGATTTCGGTGTTGAAGCTTTGCAATCACATTCACTTCTGTCATGAACTCAGTTATTCCTTGTCCAGAGCTACTTGAAAGTCTCTTGACAGCAATTTCTCGATCATCCACTAATTTTCCCTGCATAATTGCATTCATTTAATTTCAGAAGATGTTTTCATAGCAATACATTTCTGGACTCTAGTTGTTTCTTTTGTCTCGAGTGCTTAAATATTGAATTACCTTATATACAGGTCCAAAACCACCTTGTCCAATCTTATTATTCAATGAGAAATTGTTAGTGGCGGTTGTGATTGATAAAAGATCAAACAAAGTCACATCCAGAACATGAAGCTGCCTTTCAATGTTCTCGTTTATCTTTGACTTATCTGCAAAAGGAAGAAAGGAATAAACCATTCAATAATATTAAGAAACATGGAGGGACTGGAACTGATTTAAATAGATAAATTTGTAATATTCAATTAGGGAAGGGCACAAAATGTATTGTTGAACTCAATTTCCATATATATAAGAGAAATGTTGATATTAGTGCAAAGATATGGTTGAATAATTTAGCAGCAACGCTCCTTAGGACTATTTATATAACAAAATGCAAAATAAAAAAAAGGATCCCACTAATTGCACCAACTGTGGTAGCTATTAGCTTCGGTTGTGTCAAGGATGGGGCAGAGGTCTTCATGGTTGATTTTGATCAAACACATAAATAATTAGTGGCTGCAATAATTATTGACAAATCAAGTAATTAGGGATCTAGATCATCCACATAACTTTCATAGTTATTTTCTGCTTTTCACTTCTCTGAAAACAGAAAACATGGGAATTTTGTGATTGTTTTTGTGTTCAATATCATTAAACTCTACTACTATGAAATTATGTCAAAGAAGAAACACGGAATAGGACCCTGATATAAGGTAAGTTAACCAAGATTTCAAAGGATGCTCAATAAGACCAATAACAGCACTTGTCAAGCAAATGGACAAATAGCAGAATTTCATAGAACTATATTCACTTATAATTTCGGAGAAATGTGAAGAGAAGAATAATTTTACCTGTAGTGTTCCTTCTGTAGACAAAATAAATAGCAAGCATCACTCCAATAGTTGCAGCAGTGGAGGTTACAAATATTATTGTAGAATATTTCTTGTGCCTGATAGACTCTTCACGGTTGCATTGGATCAAATAAAACAACATTAGTTCAACTCCATATGAGGGACCAAGATTAAACTCTCTCACACAAGATTGAAACTTGAAGAGAGAAATAATAGAAAGATCAAACTGCAAAAGTATTTACCTAATTTTGAAGGATTCAATCTTATATATAGGCGCTGCCCCATTTCTGGATTTGGATACACTTTGATGTCAAATAAATCACCAAACCACATGACACAGCCACTGCCTGCTCCACTTATATCTGAATTGGTATATGCCATGCATGAACAATTATTCAAGCACTTGGTTCTGCATTGTTTTAAATCAATAGTCTCATCCACAAACGTATATTCAGTATCCGGCACTTTCAAGCCATCCATGAAGAAAAAACCATCAGCCAATTTGTCTTCACAGCTAAGTGGATGTTTGTGGACACATCCTTGGGACCATTCCATTGAGTTCCACTTCTCCGGAGACTTAGGCTTGAACCCTTTTAAGCAATCACACATTGCTGATGCAGAAGTGGTGCAATAAGTATTGGCTCCACAAACTCCATAATTATCACAGTAGTCTTTTGGCATTGTAGAATACAAAGTCCATGATTTCTCTGACCAAATATAAAGTTGATGCTCTTGAGTAGTTTGGTTCAGTTCCACTTTTTTAACTAAACCAGTTTTCTTGAAGCTCCATCTGAAATAAACCTCTTCCTGGTTGGAGACAAACTCATGATGGTAAATGGTATTAAGTGGCCTTCCACTGAAACGCAAACCATTCCATGGCCCATGTCTGTAGTACTTTTTTGGTCCCTTCATCATATACATTTCAGGATAAGGATGCAGAATAATACCCCAAGATAAGTCTCCTGGTGTTGGATCATCATGACTCTTCCAAGCTATCAAGAAAACACTAAGATTTCTTTTGAGGTCCCATCCAAGCTTCATTCCTGGAAGCAATGTATTAGAAGGATGATCAAAGCTTTGCCACAGATATGCCTCTGCCTTTGCTTCATTCTCATCTCTTATCACAAGATTGCCAGAGTCCAAGAGCTCTGCCACTGGATTCTGTGCCTTTTGTTCAGAACTTGTGCACCAAACAACCGTGTTGTTTTGTGTGAGGACCAAATTGCCAGAACTGTTTAGTTTCAAGATGGCAGAAGAGTCCTTGATTGAAATGGCACTGTTTGCAACCCATACTATGTTTTGTAGATGGATATTCTTGTACCAGATCCCGAGGTAGATTTTGTTGGGATTTCCAAGGTTGAAGAAACCGAGTTCAAATATTCCACCTGGGGAAACTAAGGTCTGTCTGTAACTGAGGGACTGGGATTGTGTAAGGGATGAAGGCTCAGCTGCTATTAAAACTATTTCAGAAGGGAAAAACAGTTCATGAACCATGCAAGTCATTAGAAAAGGAATGAAGTTCATTGAGTACTAAGTTTGAGAGTTAGAGCTTAAAAAAAGTTGCGGAGGACTAAGAAAATTTAAACCACTCAATGTTTTAAGAGGGGTTAGCAAAATTTATAATGCACAAGCTATAATAATGAAGTCAACATTTTGGGGGTATTCTCTTACTCTATGAAAACCGATAAGATGGCATCATCAGTGCTGAGACTAGCACAATTTTCATTGAAGGTGATGGATGATTGTTTTATGACTGATTACAAGAAGCCAGAGGTTGGCACTCAGACTAAGAGGAAACGGTCAAGTTTAACTTACAAATCTTTTTGTCCATGATGCTATTTTCCATCTTGACTTTGGCAATTTAAAGTTGAGACTTAGTCTTTAATTTCACAATAATTTTCCCTTTTTAAGAGTTTTATTTTTCTTTTAAGCTTTGTTTGGATCCATGATTCTATTTTTCACACACAAATGAAGGCGGAGAAAGGTTGATCACTGTTCAGATTTGGACCAAGAATTTTGTGTGGAAAGGGTGAGAAAGAAAGAGGAGGGGAGGAGGAGAGGAATGCTTTCCCTTTCCCTTAGATGTGAAGAAAAGTGGAGAAATTGTGGTGGATTTTAGTATTTTACCTCTTTCTCTTCAATATGACGCGGTTAAAAATGACGTGCATGAAAGAAGTCCATGATTAGAAGAGAGAAGAGAGGCAGGTGCAATATTCAAAGTTAACATAAGTGGTGAAAAAGATTGTAATCAATTATGTCTTTATGCATAACGGATTTATACACAAAGACATAACCCATTATAATCATGTCCTACATTTTTGTCTTCCATTTTAAAATAGAGGCATTTAATTCTGCATTTTTAGAAATCGGTAATTTTGCTTCAAACCTTCAAATTCGTATGTTTTTTTTTTTTCACCTTTGATTTAATTGAATCCTGACATATTGATGGAAACCTTGTTGTGTGCAGCTGTTTTCAATCCAATTAAGCCATGAAAAATAGCGCATACAACGGCTGCAACAATGTGCAATGTGGATGAAAATGGAGTGATTCAAAGTAGCATAAACTTCATGAAAATTGAAGCAATGACAAGTTGAGGTTGAGTGAAAGTGGTGGAACAATGTAACTAGAAAATGTGAGACCAACTTTCTATGGAATCCCTAAGTTAGTCTTCTAAGAGAAGCTAACAAAGATGAAGCTCAAGAACCAAATGTACTGGAAAAATTCAACAGCATAACACTAGTTTAAATCAAGCTTAAAATTTACAACACTATGTTTCATATTTATAGAGTGCATTCCCACTCTAGCTTCTAGAGCAAGCTCTCTAACCCTAGCTTCTATAACAAGCTTCTAACGCTTAGACTAATACAATGATCACTCTTGGGATTGCTTTAATGGCATTTTCCCACACACAAAACAAGCAAAAGAATTTACAAACAAACTTAACACAAAATTTCGTGACAAGTGATTATAACACAAATGTTTAATAATTTTGATTCCTTAAGATTTGTCAACTCTTTCTTTCAAGCGTATTACCCTAACTTTCCAAGTATTTGTCTCTCACATCAGTTGCATTTGGGAGGCTTCTTCCTTTGTGAGCTTCTCTTGAGATGCTGAACTTTGAAAAATTCCACTTGACAAATTAGTTCCAACTCATTCACAATTACTCTTTTCCAATGTCCAATTCACTCAAGAGGTCAAAGAATGTAAAGTAATAAAAGCTCAAAATTTTAGGAAGCTAAACTCAAATTGATTTATTGATGACAAACTCAAGAAATGTTGAAAAATTGGACAAAACAAGTAATTAAGGTATTAAATGAAGGTAGACACTCAAACGAAATTCTTAATTAAAAGCACTAGCATGGATTACAAAACAAAAAACAAAAACTAGAGTTTCTCTAGTCTTGTAGTGTCACTTGTATGATTTATTGAAATCAATTTACAATGTATTTTTGCATGAAACTTTTATCTCAGTTGCTCAACACATCACAAAATATCCTCGCAAAACTTTGGCTCAAAATGTCATTGGAATCTATTACTCCTTTTGTTCAAAAAGTGTACTGAGTACTCAAGTAATATAGACAAGTAAGAGTATCATATCCACAAGAACGAAATTTATTATTGAAAATTGAAATTGCATCAAAATATTGTGAATTGAGATAGATGTAATTAGAATATATTGAATTTGAGTGACTATGAAAACTTTAAAACAGAGTAATTGATAGATGAATTAATAGAATTTATATTGATGAAGATCTTGGGATTGAATTGCATTAATCTCCTTCTCATACACTCTTGGTCAATTGTGGTTAACATCATCTCTTTCAATTACCATTATGTACAAATAAAATTAATTCAATCTGATTCCTCTAGTATTGAAATTCAGAAATTAAAATACCAAGATCTGTTCCCAGTTACTTGAATATATTAATCATCCTTAAGCATAGTTGCTCTAAACAGTCATTACATTATAATTCATCCCTGAACTTATACATATAATGAGTAATATGTTTGGTTCTAAATTCAAAAAGTGTTTTCCAGTCACAATGAGAATTCTAATATAAATCAATAAATGTTTAAAATGTAAAACAATAGCAATTGATATTGATGATATCACGTAATGTCAAGAGTGTATTCAAAGTTGAGAAATTACATTCAATCCCAAGAATAAGGAACTTAGCTACTCATGATAGCCATGGAAAATACAAGAGAAAAGAAAATAACAATGACCTCCTTTCAAGCGGCAACCGTCAATGATTGCTCCCCTCTTTTGACCTAGTTTTGGCCTTTTATAGCTTTCTTTCTCTCTTTTAGGTCAATCTGCAATCGTTATTTCGTAGCATTCAATTTAGATTCTCCACTACAATTTTCACGTCTTCAAATTAGGGCTACACTTGAATATTCTTTTCAAGTGAGTTTCAGCCCAAGTTGTATCCCTTGCTCAAGCCAGAAGTCACTTATGATCTTTCTCTGTATTTTTCTTCTGATCCAACTTTCCTTCAGCTCTTTGCTTCAGATTTTACCTAATCTCAACAAAATTTTCTATTGCACCACAAAAACTTATTAAATAGTAAAATGAATCATAAAAGAAAAATAAACTTTAAATTCAAAGTAAATTAATAACTAAATCAACTTAAAAACTCTTGAAATTAACTACAAATTGAAGTTTATCAAAATCATTTGAAACGAATTTAGAATCGAGAGCCTTCTGTTTCACGTTTTACTTTGTTTTCTCTGGCACTTAAGCTCCTGGCAGGCTTGATTCAACAATTTATTGTAACTAATCCAGAGTGCATTTGAGCGTGAAATGTTTACCACATATTCTCAACACATTCTAACAAAATCACACAAAACTTGAGCACAAAAAAGTCAGTGGATAAGGTGTAATAATTTTTTACAGAGAGAAAATCATCAGCGTCATCAGGATTTTTTCAAGCATTGGTATTCTGGCTTTTGACATTTATCATTTTTTTTGTACTTTTCTGTTGAATGCAACTTTTTAATAGTAAATTATAGACATATTAATCTGTCTTCACACAAAGTTTCAGGTCAATATTGTAGAAAACTAGTATCTCACCCATGCAACACACGGGATTTAATTAAATCAAAATAAAAAAATTATATTCATGTTTTTTTATACTATATTATTATTATTTATTTAATATAAGTTGGCAAAAACTCATAATTGATTCATACAAAAATATATAAATAATATTTTCAAACATCTCGGTTAGGTCTTTTATAAGTCCTAAAACAACTCGGCAATTTTTCATATGCCTTCAAGCACCTCGCCCAAGCTTTTGATAAGTCTCAAAACAGCTCACTCATCCCTCATATACCTTCAAATAACTTCACCAAGCCTTCGATAAGTCCCACAAAAGCTCGGTCATTCCTCATATACCTTGAATCACGTCGGCCAAGCCTTCAATATGTCCCAGAACAGGTCGGCTTCCCATCCAATCCCTTCAAACATGAAAGCGTATTAGGCTGAGTTCAAGAGGGGGGGTGAATTGAACTTTGAAAACTTTTTTATCTTTTTGAAACAGTGAAAACAATTTTCACAAACTGAAAAGATTTAACGAATCTCAATGATGGAAAATATAATGTTCAGCGAAAATAAACTGACTTCAATTTCGAATGAATTGATTTATTTCAATATCAGAGAAGGCAGTCTATACAGGCTTATCAG
>Ga0209700_106539_pt1 | contig 17876 bp, 8 predicted proteins | sample SiratroredBW_FD_187528 | JGI IMG/M metagenome (GOLD analysis project Ga0209700, IMG submission 187528) | Root nodule microbial communities of legume samples collected from California, USA - Siratro red BW (SPAdes) (version 2) | ecosystem: Host-associated > Plants > Roots > Nodule | place: USA...
AAAAGAAGTACCTTCAAGTTAGAACTCTTTAAAGAATCTAACTCTAAGCTACTACCTTCAAGTTCAATTTTACTTTCTCTCTTGTGTTTATGTCTCTTTAATTTCTTTCCTGTTTCTTCTATATAGAGAGGGAAAGTGTCATTTGTCTCTGCTTTCTCCCACCTATTCGGGTAAGGTTCTTGATATGTAAGGTAGTGTCATGTATTCTTTGAATCATGTCTTATATTTATGTCACATAAGAAAATTTTCATGATAAGCAATGCTACTTTCAATATTAACATAGTTGATTATACTGATATTAGAATAAAATATTTTATGTTATGTGAACATAGAAAAAAATGTTATCAAAAGTAAAAGATTACACTTTTACTAATTTTATATCAGTTAATAACCAAATATGAAAAATTTAAACATTTTATTCGAGCTTGACTAAAACTTTTAATCTCTTAACTATTATCAATCTACTCAAACTATAAATAACATGTATTTTATAAATAATTTACTCTTTAAATTATTAATAACACATTATTCTAATATCTTTTTTCTTAATTAATTAATGTATCAATACATAAATGATAACTCAATGATCTTCCCCTAATCTCATGAGAGTGAATGATTTGATTGTAATTATTTTATGTATAAAATATTAAGTAATTGAAGGTACTTTATATAAAAAAGTAATGCATTATAGTCCGAGGGTGTCTTAATATTCTAGACGATCCTTGAACGATTTCCTATATTATATAAATCATTAAGATAAACTTTAATGTGGATTAGAAAATTAAAAAAAATAAAAATAAATACTGTTTCCAAGTTTTTTCCATTTCAAAATAATAATCGAGATCAAATGGGTTGAATACTTAAATGCCTTTATCAGTCTCTCAGTTTGAAAAAAAGATTATTTTTTTAAAAACAAAATTTATCTCAGTTGGTTAAGCAACCAAAACGTGAGTTATATAATTTCTTCACACATATTCAATTTTCAATTTCGTTAGACAACTCTGTTTCAAAAATGACTCCATTGAACTTCATTTATTATTTCAAATATAAGTCCATAATACTTAAATAATAATTTCATATACCTGGATTGTGGCCAATTGAATTTGATCCATTTCCGCACATATCTTTTAATCGCTCCCTAATTTCAATTTTAAATTACAAAATTAAAAAAGAAACCCATTATATAATTATTAAATTTTCTCTAATTTAAAAAAACAAAATTGAAAAAAACCACATAAGCAGAACAGAACCGCAAGCGCCAGTGAATTATTTTTTTTTTCCCACAAGAAACGACGATCAATGGCGTCGTTTTGGGTTTAAAAGTAAACCCCTCTAAACTCGGCAACTCCATTGCAAGTTTCTTCTGAGTCCACTAGGGCAACTTCTTCTGAGTTCGATAATCATTTTGTTCGAATCAGAAAATGCCGAAGCGTAGAACGACGAAGAAAACCGCGAAAGCACTCAAATCAATACCGGACTCTCAAATTCAGAAGCAGCCACCTCAATTCATGGACCTTGAAAACCAAGGTTTTCATTCACATCTCAATTTTTGTTTCATTTTCGAATGTGTTTCGAGTTTAATTGAATTTTGGTGTAGCGATGGAGCGACAAATTGGAACGATTAGGGCGGTTCGCGATGTAGAGATTGAGCACTGGCTCACGGAACTGCGATTGTTGCGCTCCCTTTTCAGCAGTGAGGAGCTTTCTAAGCCTGTCTTGCAGGTTTTTGAAGAAACCCTACCTAATCTCTCCGTCGTGAACGACGAACGCAACAACAACATGGAAGTGAAATGGAGAGATAACGAGGGCTGTAATAAGGATGGAATGGATGCGCACGCTTATTTGTTCCAACGGTTGTCCATGGCCTCGATCCCTCGCTTTCCAGGCTTTGACAATTCTGCCAGTGCAGGTACTTTTCAGGGAAAACAGCATTTGAATTCCGAAAATGTCCAACACGTCACATTATTAGTTCTGAACTTGAGAAAATTAGAAAAACATAGCTTCTGGAAATGCAATTTGCTACTTAATAAGTTGTTTCAGCAAATTTATCCACGCTTCTTTCAACGTGTCCTCATCCTTTATTTTAATTCTTATGAATTCAAACACATTCTATGTTCATCACGTTTCATGCCCTTTGGAATCCAAAATGAATTTTATCCTACTAATTATCCCATGCCTATACATACTAGCAAAACCTGACATTTTTATAATTGACAGTAGTTACTTCTTTGGTGGCAGGGAGAATGAGCTTTATTGGTGCTGATAACCTGCGATTCAAGGACAATGTATGTTTGCACTCTTTTCACTTTGATTGGTTATTAGTTATTGTCATACACCTTTTGTAGAGTGGTTTGAATATGCTGAAAATATTACACATAAGATCAATTCAGAAACATAAATCCTGACATAAAAAGAACGTCTCCTCAATGTTTTCCGTGTTAGCAATAGCCTTATTACTCTAGTTGTAGAGTATGTGGTAATAAACAGGCCAAAATGGGTTCATCCATTCTCATTTATAAAGTGATTCGAAGAATTCTCCAACTTAAATGGATATTTTTTTTTATGCTATTTAGATCTAAATTTCTATTATTTGTACAGGTTTCGGAGGAGCCATTTGACACTCACACTCTAGCAGTGCAGGAAGGTCTCCAGACTCCCGGGGTTCGTATCTTCTTTCTTGCACGTTATTATTATGTATTTATTTATTTGTTTGTTTTATTATGAACTCTGGTTTGTTTAGTTAAGAAATAAGGGTATCCAAGTTCTCGTAAGTTTTAACAGCTGAATGCATTGGATCTAGATTCATTTGAGTTGGTTTTTCTTTGCATTGACACGGTCAACAACTCAGGACTGCTAGATGAATATTGGACTAATTTAATTTATGTTTTATCTTACTAAATCGGAATTACAACATTTATTTTAGATCTGAGTTGTCTGATTTTCATCTCACTGTTATAATGATTTTGTGATGTTTAGAAAAGCCAACTGCATATTATTTCTGAATTTAATTTAGCTCTGTAAGCATCTTACAGGTGACTAGTCAGAGGTTGTCTGTTGGGATGACACCCAAAACTCTTAGACTGCCCAAACCTGGCGAGATGCTTCTTTCTGTTCATGGATCCCCTCTAGGTGTTTTCAAGGAAAATAACATGGAAGCAATACATGGTAAGAGAAATGGTTGAAGTGATAGTTGAAACTATTTTTCTGTACCATTTTCATGTATCTATAGTTTTCCATATTGTATGAAGACCGGTGGTAAAGTGGTAACTCCTTTTTTCCGGTATATAGTTACTGCCTTGAAATTCCATAGTGCCCGACTTGTTGCTTCACTTATTATGCATGTCTATTCTTCTAACAAACCCTTGCCTGATATCTATTCTGATGTGCAGAGTCAGAGGAGGGTTGAATTGCCTTCTAATAAATCTATTGTCCTCCAAGAACAAGCTCTAAAAGTCTTTGTGCACTGAACAATTCCAAGTCATCACTGTAGATGAGGATTACTTGAAAGTTATGGCCTATTCTTTTTATTCATTTTTCAGTCAGCATTGCAGACTTCCAGTTTTGCTCATGCCTGCCAATTTAGATGCTGGGTTGATGCTGGAAGCGTCCCATATAGTTAGTTGTCTGACCACTAGTATTTTGTAGATATATTTTCTTCTAAATGTATGGATAATTTGCATTAAGACAATGATAAGAATGTAAAAACTTGTGCACAAAAAATTTATAATCAAGCAATAGGGTTTATTCTGAAAGTGTAATTGTCTGATTTTAGTTTCTTTGTCCATTTAGAATTTATTGATGTGACATTGACTTATATATAACATTGAAATTTGAGCAAAACCATTCTAAGGGCTCAATTGACACAACTAGGAAAAACTATAATCATACCAATGCTATACTTGAAAGATCAAAAACATTATGGTTAGAATAGTTTGAATAGTACTATTTGAATCAGAATTCGTTTAATTTTATTTTCTCCTATATCATATAATAGAATGTATCATTTTATAGCTTGAATCGAATTTGAATAGTATGATTTGTAATTTAAATCCGTCAAGCCCGATTCTAATAGGCGGACATTTCGTAAATGAAACTGATACGTACCAAAATAAAAAAATAAAAACAAGCGATTGGAACTACCATGCTGATTAGAACTAACAGGTTATATATTGAGAAGGGTAAGAAGGATGAAAAGGAATAAAGGCAAAACAATTGGCGTAGAAGAATGCTTTGACGAACTTTGGGATATAATAAGGAGATCTATCCAATTTTTCAATTTTCAAGTTATTAAATGATAAATGAAGGTGTGATGTAAAGTGCATGAGGTCATTTCATGCTAATGAGGATGGTGAAGAATCTCGTTGTGCCTCTCCTGGTTTTAGCCAGAAGGAAGTTGATGTATATAAATTTTATGTGCTGCTTATACATACAACTATACGTGGATGGTTAAGTTTTAATGCTATATAAGTACTTAAAAAAGACATGTGACTTCTTTGAAAAAAATCACATGACCTGTTGAACTGTCACATGGATAGCTTAATCAATTCTTCCGACAGAGGATTTGGTGGCCGAAGAGATGTTTTATCTTTGATGTAATTACCAACAAACGCAATGGATGGGTGATAAGAAGAAAAAAAAGAGGATAAAAACATTATAGAAAAAAAATTACCTGTAGGGTAATAATTAAAAAAGTGTACGGTAATACGAAAGAAGAGCAGAAACTATGAAGATGCAACAAGCAGTTATAAGAATAAATATTCTAAGAAAAGTCCCCTTTTATCACATGTCCTCCAAAAGAAAAGTGAATTAAAAATTGCAATTCCCCTTTTTGGTATTGGATCTTTGGGATCCTCAAATCCTTTTGCTTGGCATTTGAGAAATCTTCCATCCCCTAGATTCAAGGAAGAGGGAAAGAGGGAAGAAAATCAAAATGTTGGATCTTGAAATTGAGAGGTTCATCAAGGTATGGCTCACCACCATCTCATGTCTATGCTATTGCTATTACATAGCCTCTAAAATCCCAAAAGGTTTCTTGAGGCTTCTCTCCCTCCTTCCAATTCTCGACCTTTTCCTCATCCTTCCCTTCAACCTCTCTTCCTTCCACCTTGGTGGCCCCACCACCTTCTTCCTTGTTTGGCTTGCCACTTTCAAACTCCTCCTTTTCTCCTTCAACCAAGGCCCTCTTGCCCAATCACCCCCAAACATTCTCCATTTCATCTCCTTAGCTTCCCTCCCCATCAACCTCAATCAAAACCCACCCACCAACCAAAACAACTCCAAAACCAAACCCAAATGGCTTTTGCTCCTAAAAGTTCTTATCTTGGCCTTGATCATACATGCTTACAACTACAGAGAAAATTTCCACCCTCATTTCATCTTATTCCTTTATTGTTGTCACATGTACCTTGGCATAGAACTTGTGTTAGCCCTTAGTGCTGTCCCGGTTCGAACCGTTCTAGGATTCAACTTACAACCTCAATTCAACGAACCTTACCTTTCAACTTCCCTTCAAGACTTCTGGGGTCGTAGGTGGAACCTAATGGTTACGGGTATTCTACGTCCCACCGTATTCCACCCCGTATACAGTATATCTACACCTTTTGTGGGTCCCTCTTGTGCCTTCTCATGTGCTGTGTTCGCTACTTTCATTGTCTCTGGACTCGTGCATGAGTTAATATATTATTATCTTACACGTGCGCCTCCCACGTGGGAAGTTACGAGCTTTTTTGTGCTTCACGGTGTGTGCACGGCGGCGGAAGTGGCGGTGAAAAAGGTGGTGCTCCGCCGCGGGTGGCGGTTGCACGGAGTGGTGTCGGGGCCGCTTGTGTTGGCGTTCTTGGCGGCAACCGGGAGCTGGTTGTTTTTTCCTCAATTGTTGAGGAATGGTGTGGATAGGAAGGCCATTGAGGAATATGCAATTTTGGTGAATTTTTTAAAGTCTAAGGTACCATTCCATTTGTTAACTTTTTCGTTGTTCTAGAGAATGTTTTTGTTACCATTTTTAGAATATAGTTAACCATGTGTAGTCCATTTGTGATTCAAAGGTTTTTATTGGACAATTTCACAATGACTTTGTCTAATTTCTTAGAACTTCTTTTTTATGATATATCAAAAGTTTAATGGATTGGTAAAACGCGTGAAAATTAATAACTAGAACTAGTGCACCGAAAAGATAAGAATGATGAAATTGTGATAGTTGAGTAATAAAATGTTTAACTAATAACAATATTTGCGAAGCATCACATTCATCTCTGGAGTTGCACTGCCATCACCATTTCTATTCTCCTTCCTCGCCTATTCCCAAGAACTATCATCTTTCCCAAGAAAGTAAGTTGTAAGTTTTGTTTCTGAAAACAATTTTTCTTTAAAAATATTATTTTTATTGATATTTAATCTAGTGGGTCAATTGGGTGTGTATTTTTAATGAATCAATTATGTTAAGAGCACTACAAGAGTTTATAAAGGATTGGGGGGGCTAGCCCCCACTCTCTTACTGGATGTACTGGTTTCAAGCATTTATTTATCGTGAGCAAAATCACATATCTATATTATCGATGATTAAGTTATATATTATTTGTTCATGTGCAATATAAGGGTATTGGAATACATCTATAGAAAGAATTTCTAATCACAGAGAATAGACTTGAGTAGTTTTACATCAAGATTGATAATATTAAAATTATGTATTTGAGTATATTATTTTGACTTTAAAATTAGTGATCAAAGTCCTCACTAGTTAATAGATTTAATTAAATGTGTTAAATGGATAGTTGGTAGTTTAGTTATTTTTACTGTTGGATCGATTAGTCTGCTTAATATACGGGCCTTTGCTTCCAGCTTTTAGTTTCGACATTCAAATTAGTTAATAATCCAAATATTATAAGGTATTTTGGTATTTTGGATTAGACTAATAATACTTCGACGACTTCTTCCTCCATCTCTAAGGTATCTCTAAGGTTTCTTGAAACACCTTTAAATTTTAAATATTTTCCTAAACTGTCCCGTTTAAAAAAACTATTGTACCATGTGTACTTTGAAAACAAAAAAAAAATACTTTCGAATTTGTCTTATACCCTGTGTAATTTGAAAACAAAAGAAAAATACTTTCGAAATAAAAGAATTCGAAAGCCGATTTCTGGATATAACTTTTAAAATTACCTATTATGGAAGTCATTCTTTTACGAAAAAATAACTTTCGGAATAAGCAATTTCCGAAGTTATTTTCGAATTTGGAATTCGCTTTTGGATTTATCTATTTCGAAACCTTTTTATAAAAAATAATTTCTGAAATAAACTGAAAGTCAATTTTAGAAAAATAATTTTTGAAATTGTTTATTCTAAAAGTAAAGGTGTTAAAAAAAATTATTATATAATTGATTATTTTATTATATCATTATTTATTTTAAAATTATTTATTTCAGAAATAAAGATGTTAAAATAATTATATTATTATTTATTGTAAAATTATATAAAAATAATTATATCACTATCTATTTTAAAATTATATCATTGTTTTATTATATTGTTATCTATTTTGAAATTCTTAAATAGAAATAATGATATAATTATTTTGATATATTTATTTTAAAAATAAATAATTCTAAAATAGATAATCATATAATAAGATAATAAGATAGGTAATAATATAAGGGGCACCGTCATTTTAAATGGGACAGTTTCCGTCGTATTAAATGGAACAGTTTGAGGAAAAATTAAAAACTTGGAAGTAGCTTAAGAAACCTTGGAAGTGCAGGAAGAAGTCATCCAATACCTCATGTTTTGGGTTTATATTTTTTTATAAACTTTTAAATGGACCTTTTAGTGAATAGGTCAGAGGTGTAATTATCAAATTACCAAGGATGTCTAAGAGGTATTTATGCCTACCAAGATCTCGTGAGATTGATTGGTCAGTTTGTTCTATTTTGGCTTCAATGTAAACAACAAAACAACGAAAAAAGCACACGCGCCTTCAGATTGTTAAAGCGAATGAATATCAACATTCGCACCCAACGCAGGAGAAGAGGGAAAGTAAAAAAAAAACGAACTTCCAAGATTTTCTAGAGTACATGGACTGACCAACCCATGATAAAAAAAAGATCATTTAATTAAAAATCTATAATATATTTTTTATTTTTTCTATTAAAAAGAAAAATCAGGTATTTCAAGCAAAAGAAAAAAATTACATAGGTTTTAAGATTCAGTTGTCATACAATTTCAAGGCCAGCATGATAAACATGTTCTTTAATTTAAATCCTTTTGAAGATTAAGAAAGAAAACAAAAGAAACTTAAACTGAAAGAAATTTTCAAAAAATAAAAACAACAAGCTATATTTTAAAATGGATAGCAATCATAATTAGCTAAATAAGTTAGTGCTTGCATGTATACAAGTCTTTGCAAATTTTGTTGTATATTATGTGTTCCTCGCAGTTCTGCCACCGTGATTGATAACACGTTAAGATAAGTAAACTTTTGAAATATTTAACAATATGTTGTAGAGAATAAATTTACGCAATATTTGTATCTATTATATAAGTCATGTGCCAACCTTAAAAAGTTGGGGTTGGTAAGAGACTCTCGGGTGGGTTTTCTGGTCACCAGAGCGTTTAGTTTTCGATCTCAAATATGTTATTAACAAGAGGATAGGATAACAGTACTTGGAGTATTGTTTATTTTATAGTTACAACACATTTTTATTGTAAGAGTGAAAAATAAAGAACATAATAAGGAAGAGTTGGATTATGATTTAATAAAACTTAATTTTTTTTTGCACATTATTTAATTAATTGTGTTAATACGTTGATTTGATTTGTAAAATAATTAGATTAAAGTTATTTTATTTGATATATCATATTAGATGCAACTTGTTAATTTCTCTGAATTATTTATTTATGATATTTTTTTATTGACTCTCACTATTGATCAGAGTATGATTTTTGTATATGATAAACTACATATGATATAAGTTTGACTTAAAATGATTAGTTGAAAAAAATAAACTTAGATACATTTTTATAAATATTTTTTAACAGGTTTTATTTAATGAAACATCAAATAAGTTTTTTCAAATCTTATAACAAATATGATTAGACAAACATATTTGAAGTCAAATTATAATTATAGTGTATCCGTATAAGATGGATAAATGTGTTTGAGTTAAAAGACTCTTTGTGTGGTTAATAAAGAAAAATAGTTTTAACTCATGTCACAAGAGATCTTCAATCTTCAGTATTTGTTATAAATTAAATTTTGAACTAATCTCTTTGAGAAATGAACATTTCCTACAATTATAGAATAAATATATGGATATTTATTTAAGTGCGAGGTTTGCTTAGTCTATACGTATATTTAGTGTACATTTCATCTATTCATATGTGCATCTTATCAGACTTAAGAAAAAAAATAAAAATTACATAATTTTGTATTACACAAAATACTTGTGTCTTATATAACATTACAAGAAAAAAAGCTAATTAGAGACTAATATTTAGCTACCAAATGAAATTGTTGCTAATTGTAACTAAAATAGTCACCAAATTAGATTTTGGTTGCTAAATAACTACAAAATAGAAATAATAATTGAATTTAGTGACCTATGTCATTAGATTCTAATTTGGTATCTAATTAAGTTAGAGACTAATTTAGAATCTAATGGTGTAGGTCACTAAAACCTTGGTAGTTAATATTAGATATCAATTATTTGACTTAAGTGGTCACTAAACTCAATCATTACTTTTATTTTCTAGTTATTTAGCAACCAAAATCTAACTTAATAACTATTTTAGTCACAATTAGTAACAATTTCATTTGGTAGCTAAAAATTGGTCTCTAAACAACCTTTTTCTTGTGTTTGATAGCTAAAATTGATCTCTAAATAATATTTTTCTTATAATGTAATATCTTGTTTTTGTTTTTATATAATATTGTCTTACAAATGAAGTGTAACCACCTTATTGTATACTGAGTTATTTTTAAACATTAATATTAATTAAAACCTTGAAGTATTGTACTTTTGTCTTAACATATACTAATCATTAGGAGGTCTTGTAAGATGTTTTTATTAAAATATATAATATAACATAAGAAATAAGACTCACAAGATCTATGTTATAAAAGTACATAATTATTTTTCTATTTTATAAATATATATATTTCTGACAACAATCAAGTAAAACTTAAAAGTGAGTTTTATAATATCCTTGGATTAGAGAAAAAAAATCTTAAAAGTAATATAGCATAGTGAAAAACACAAATTAAATTAAGACATTATTGAATGCCATGGAAATATTCTAAAAATATACTTAAGGAAAAAAAATATGTTTATGTGAAACTTGATTGTGTAGAAACACACCGAATTTAGTATGAATGATGATTTTAGTCTACTCTCCTTGATACCCAGTGTTTAAGGTCTGGATGCATGAATTTCTGTATAGTTATTATAATTCTTTTGATAAGATGAGAGTCCCAAACTTGTACATAGAAATAATGAAATAAAATTATGACTCTGTCTCTACTAAAGTTCTTGTTATACAGTCCAACAAGATAATTTGTCTGGTATATTATATTAGACCGTTTAATAGCTTAGATAATCTAGTATGTTCAATATTATATTTGACAATCTAACAAGTTGGAATGTTGTTTAGTGCTTCAGAAGTCTCTGTTCAAGCCAATTGCTTAATCATGGATGTTGACCAGGCACAAAAAAATGGAGAAGGACATGTATTAGCAAAGCAATTCAGCAGTGCAATGACAGAGAAAATGGAGAAGTTCATAGTGTTTCATGAACTGCTATGTTGTTATGGTGCTTTAGATAACATGAGTCTTTCTACAATGAAAGAGAAAAGATACATTTGTCTTTCGCCTGGTATCTAACATTTTTCTGAAAATTATTTTCCATTAAATACTTTCCTCAACTAATTAATAAAATAAAATAATAGTTATTTAAATTAATAGGATCATAACTAGCAATTATCTTAATAGATGCTAATTGTCAAAAAAATATAAACAAAGGAATGATCCCAACTAAAAAAAATAAGAATCTGAAATCAGATATCAAGATCTTCTTAAGATTTAAATAAAAGATATGATAACTAATTTGTGAAATTTTCTTAAATGAGGAGTTATGCCATAAATTCATTATTTTCATTCCCTTCGTTGTATCAAAAAAGAAAAAAAAGACAGATAGATAGATACAGCACCTAATAAGCTAATATTTATTTATTAGAAAATTAAATTATATATTAGTTTGCATGTTCCCTGCTTGCAACTAAATAATAAATTATATTAACGAACAATTGTATTATTACATAGAAGGTTGATAAAAGCTATCAATACATCAAATGTTAATAAAATGCATCATATTATTATGGATGTTTTCACCAACACTTAGTGAAGACAATATTATTAATGTTAAACATTTCTTTTCTTTTATATATCCAAAAGCATGCAAACCAAAGGGGGCACGAAATTATTCAGGTCAAATATCCAATGAAAACAAAATCTAAAAACAACAACCAAATAAAAGATAAAATACATAAAAAAAGACAAATCTGGATAAAACAACTGAAATTTCAAAACAAGAAGATGAATTGGTAGTGAGAGTCAAATTTTAATTAAATTTATATAAAATACTATTCCTTTATCTCCATTATAGAGGCCAAAATTATGTTCATCATAATCCAGAAAAAAGTAAAAAGAAATAAACCTAATAGAAAAGAGGTTTGAATAATTTACTTGAGATCATAGGTTTAATCTTATCATTATTAATACCCTATTTAAATTTTTGTTCATCTTAAGTTACAATGGATGTCATTTTTTATATCTTAAATTTAGGTAGTTATTTGTTTATTATTATGAAATATTCTAACTTTAATTCGTGATCTTTAAGTTTGAATTTTAAACATACAACTGCATTATAAATATTTATAAAATACACTTGCTATTCAAAATTATTCTACGCAAGAATAGGTGGTCTCTATAAAATTAAAATATATTCTCATTCTAAGGTACTGGTCTTCATGATTTTTTTTTTATTTTTTATTTTTGAAAAAAAATGGAAAGAGAAAAGCACTTTCTACTTTTTGCTTCTTCTGCCGCGGACAATTAATATTATTGAAGAAAGTCAATAAATTTGTGTCTGGCGGCAATGACAAATTGAAAGGAACATAGGATTTAGTAAAAACATGAATGATAGAACCACTCGTTTACTTTCGAATATAATATATTTTTGTGAATCGTGTTATATATTTTATTTTATTCCACATGATAAATTATTTACATGTAATTGTCATTCCAGGCTAAAGTCTTCAACATCCACATGTTGCTTAAAAAAATGTATGGATGAATGTTCCTCCCATCTATAAACATTACTCATCATTTCCATAGAATTTCACAAACTCATGTCATAGATTGAAGGAGATGGAGGGTGAAATCGAAAAGTTCATCAAAGTATGGATTTCAGCCATCTTAGGTCTATGTTATTGCTATTACATAGCTGCAAGAATACCAAAGGGCTTCTTGAGACTTCTCTCCCTCATTCCAATTCTCTTCCTCTTCATCACCTTTCCCTTGAAAATCTCTTCACCTAACTTAGTTGGCTACACTTCCTTCTTCCTTGTTTGGCTTGGCACTTTCAAACTCCTCCTTTTCTCCTTCAACCAAGGCCCTCTTGCCCTATCTCCCCCAAACATTCTTCACTTCATCTCCATAGCTTCCCTCCCCATCACTCCTACACAACACCGACCCACCAAACAAAACAACACCACCAACAAACCCAAATGGCTTTTGCCCCTAAAAGTTCTTATCTTTGCAATGATAGCACGTGTTTATGACTACAACGAACACTTGCACCCTTACTTTATGCTAGTACTCTATTGTTGCCACTTGTACCTTGGCTTAGAGGTTGTGTTTGCCATTGTTGCAACACCGGTTCGAATCATTTTTGGCTTTGAGATAGAATCACAATTCAACGAACCCTACCTTTCCACCTCACTTCAAGACTTTTGGGGTCATAGATGGAACCTTATGGTTTCACGTATTCTACGTCCCTCAATATACGACCCAGTACGACGTATATCTACTTGTTTCATGGATCCTTCGTATGCCATGTTAGTAGCCATGTTGGCCACATTCTTTGTGTCTGGACTTATGCATGAGTTACTTTACTATTACGTTATACGTGTGCCTCCCACTTGGGAAGTGACATGTTTTTTTGTGCTTCACGGCGTATGCATGGTGGCAGAGGTGGCAACAAAGAAAATGGTTCTCCGTCACGGGTGGCGGTTGCACCCTGTCATGTCAGGACTACTTGTGGCGGCCTTCTTGATTGTCACTGCGGATTGGTTATTTTTTCCCCAGTTATTGAGAAATGAAATGGATAAGAAGTCTTGTGAAGAGTATGCTATTGTGATTGATTTCTTTAAGTCTAGATTACCATTACATGTGTTTAAATCTGCACACTGAAAAATGGTGAAACAATCACTACATATATAAGAGTTTTTACCTTAGTTGTCATAGATTTTACTGATGAGAAATGTGAAAATTCTCTATGTTGGATACGCCAACCATGTAGTAGCCCTTAAAATAATAAATAAAAACCTTTCTACATTGATGTGGTATGAGAACTTTTTAGATAAGAACATAATTGCAATGTAAAAAATTATGTGTTGTTTTTTAAACTTGCTTGATTTATTTTGTTCCACCAACTATAATTTGCAATTAAATTTCACACTTTAGACACTGATACTGTATATATTTTTTTAACTAAATCAATTGCAAAAGTCCCATTAAAATAACAAATATACTAATTTGAAACAACTAAAGTTAAACGTCTTAATTACATAAGTTTAACAATCATAATTACTACTAAATTTTTAATGTGTAAACAATACTTTGCCCCATTCATACTGAATTTTTTCAGTTGTCTTTTTGAACACTAGCTCTCTTAACTAAGTCATTTGTACTATACCACTTATATCTTCTCCCTGTCATAAAAATGAAAAATATTGATTTGACAATCACATGTGACTGTCAATCCTTTGCCAACTGTATATGTGACAAATTTTTCCTACATAGCTGAGGGACATGTGTGGTATTTCGTAGGGAGGGGTATTACAACTTTTTCCTACGTTTAGAAAGTTTGAAACAAAAGATTGAGTTTCGCGAGTGGAATATACAGAGTTTGTGAGGAAAAAGCAAAAACCTTTTAGAAAGTTTGAAAGGAAAGGTTGGGTTTCACAAGTGGAATGTGCAGAGTCTGTGAGGGAAAAGCGAAAACCTTTGGTTGTGCGCAACAGACGGTAGAAAGTTGCATGCGACGGACATTGGGAAGTTGTGTGTGACGAATGGTGGGAGAGGTAGACGGAGACAACAAAACATGGTGTTTCTGTGTTTGTGGGTTTAGGGGAGAACGCTGAAGTGTAGGAGAAGCTGCGACTGCAACGGGTTGAGAAAACACAAAGAATAGAAAGAGAACAAAACCAACGACGAACGCTGAGGTAAAATTTATTACATTACGTTTTGATTGGTTTAGGTTTGTGTTGATTTCTGCTTTTGATTTTTGGGTTTTGAACTGTTATTGTAGTTGATGGTAAAATGTTGCTCAAATTAGTTTCAATTTTAGTTTTGATCGTTTGTCCTGTTTTCCTATTGATTTATGCTTTTGATTTGTGGGTTTTGAACTGGTATTGAGTTGAGGGTTCAGTGTTGCTGAATAGGGTTCAGTGTTGTTTTTGATTGTTCATTTTAGAGATGAAATACAATACTTACATTGTAATTTTTATGTCCAGGTTTAAAATTGTCAAGTGACGAAAGTTCTTCATATGGACGGGAGTTACGTGTTCGTCACTTTTGTTAGCCAAAGTTACTGGGTGTTGTGAATGGGATGTTAACAATTGAACACAAGAATTGCATTCAAGGTACTCCATTTGGTTGGTTTACATTGTTGACTGATGAAGTTGATGAAGTTAGAATGAGTAGGAGTCTGTTCAGACAGTTGTGCACAACATAGGTAGAGAAAAGGGGTGGTTTTATGATTAGATCTGTGTTTGCCATTTACTTATTGTAAGAGTCTATTTACTTATGGAATAGTTAAAGTAAACATGGTTTATGATGAGCTTGTTAGATATCAGAGTGATGGTAGGTATGAGGATTTTTGTAAGTTTTATATTTTGTTAGGATTGTTTAAATTCTTGTTTCCCAATAGAATTAGAAATGTGTATACAGGTCTTTTTCACATTATAAATGATTTATGTGAGCTTTCTAGTTTTAAGTGGGGGGCAGCTGTGTATACATATATGGTAAAAAACTTGTGTTGAGCTTCGAGGTCTATTAACAGTGAACATTGTTTATTTAGAAATTTATTATGTGCTAAAGTTTAATTTGTGATTTGTAATTTCATTGTAGTTATGAGCTTTTGAACATCTGATTTTTCCAAAGAAAAAGCCCCATATAAGTAGAAGTGAATTCCCTAGAATCCTTCGATGTCAGGGTCGATGACAAAGAGGTTTTTACATTTGGTCACCCCTTTACAATTTGCACATATGATTGTACATGCAATTTCTTTCTCCACACCTTTTTAAATTTCAACTTCTCCTGATTATGCTGCTTACCTTCGTGTATTTTCTATTATGTTTCGTTGTTCCAGCTCCTAGATTTCTCCACATTATTATTGTATCGTCTGGTCTAGGTTTATTCACATGGATTTTCTTGTCACCAATCCATATATTCTTTAACTATCTTTCTAGAGTATATACATTTGAGACCCCTTGGAACCTCACAAAGCCAAACTTTTTTCTTCTTTGATTACGCCTACGTGAAATGAACACATCATCCACTCTTCCCTATCTCCTAAATATCTTTCACATATCTAGTTTTCCTTAGTTCGGAGGAAAGTGAGAGAAAAAAAGAATCACGTAGAGCTCATAATCTTGATTCCTTGTGAAATATATCTTAAAGCTCAACTCAACTCTTTAAAGTAAAGAAATTAAAATAATAATTTCACGCAAAATTTTATATATATATATATATATATATATATAACCTTAAAAGGAAAATATCCTATTATTCCAAACAAGAAACATGAACATATAATAAAAGAAACGAAACAACTATTGTAGTAGCATAGGGAAGTGGTGTTATACAACTCTTTCATAGGCACCATACAAAGAACTATGAATTTAGAGTTGGTAAAAAATGGATGCAAAAGTACGTGGGCTGACGCTTATGTGTTGATCTAGCGTTGGCCAAATGGTGAACCCTAGGCCCCTTGAAGTTGGTGTCAGCCTCCATATGGGATGTAAATAGCGTCGGCTAAGCCAACACTAAAACGTCACAAATATTATATACTATGCATCGATCAAGTCAACACTTATCTATATACTTTTAATATTTTTTAGGACTATGCATTGGCCAAATCGACACTATAGAAAAAAAATAAAAGAAATAAAAATATTACGTAACCAATTCAACATGCCATTGGTCATTCCTAACAAATTTCAACAATTTAATGCAAAGCACACAACCAAAGTCAGATATTTAATGCAAAGCACACAACGAAGTTTAAATGAACGTCCAAAATGAAATTAGTACAACCATATTCATGTTAATCAAATTTAACAATATCAAAACCGCTATTGAACTTAATACAACAACAAACGCGCTTTGCAATTCAACAACTAATTGTCTTTGGAGTAATCGACTTCAACGAGTAGAGAGAACTTGCATATTGTAGTAGATTAGAAGAAGAAATTTGTGAGTAGTGCATTGAAGGTAAAGCAGCGAGAAGAGAGAACATGGAGTTTGCAAAGACAATGAAAACCTAATTAATGGACAATAATGTTAGCCAGACCTACGCAAAATTAGAAACTAATTTTTTAGTCACTCACTTTTACTGAATTGGACTTTCCAATTAATTTCTATTAATATTTATGACAGTACACCGACACGAATGAACCTTCTTACAAAAATAATATTTTTTTAAAAAAAATTAACCCGATTAATTGTTGAACGAAATTTAACGTCGATTTGTTTAATTTATGTCATTTATTTAATTTAAAAATAATTTTATTTTACGTCGTCTAAACCGAAGTTAGGATTTTTTAACGATTGTTTTAAAGTAAGTTTGATTGTCTCTACTTTCTTAAATATTTTAGAGACGGTGTAGCGTAAATTTAACTGACACTATTTGTGTTTTTTAATTTACCGAAACTAATTTTGACAGTTGTATACGTTTTTATAATATAAGTGTCACCGTGTTAATTAAAAAAAAATTGTAAAGGTGAGTTTTTTTTCTTACTACTAAACTTCCACTAAACACATTACTATATAAATACAAATAATCAACACCGTATAATACATTAATTAAGACGAGAATGTGTAACATATCAATAATTGAATGGAATAACTTCATTGAATTTAAAATTTCATTATAATTATGAATCAAAGAGTACCGAAATAAATTAATTAAAAAGATAAAATAATATTATTTAACTTTTTAAATGAAATATTTCATAGATTTCACCAAACTCTAATTCCATTATAATCAAAACATTATTCAACTTTTATTCCTCACAACAAAAAAAATTAGGATACATAAAATAATTAATAACATGCAATACCGTTCAATCATGTAAACACAAACTTTACTGAAAATTAATATTCTCACGCTTATTTCCAAATTAATCTCTTCAATGTATGGATTCATAAATTCTAAAAAAAAAACTTTTAAAATCAATTTGTTATATATATATATATATATTTATATATCATATTATATTGGTAACACATAATTAACGACCTTGTGCAGACTTTCAAATAATTTTCTCACATACCAATCATCATCACAAACATATCTCATAATCTTGTGATCATAGTAGTAATC
>Ga0209700_106540_pt1 | contig 17875 bp, 7 predicted proteins | sample SiratroredBW_FD_187528 | JGI IMG/M metagenome (GOLD analysis project Ga0209700, IMG submission 187528) | Root nodule microbial communities of legume samples collected from California, USA - Siratro red BW (SPAdes) (version 2) | ecosystem: Host-associated > Plants > Roots > Nodule | place: USA...
GGGGGGGGGGGGGTAATACAAATTATTTAAATTCAATACGAAACTTAAACAGAAACAGAAACACAATTCAAACAAAATAAAGAAATTCAAGTAATGAAAGTGAACCCGGCCTCCCTTCAGTTCTCCCAAATCCCTCACTAGGCCCTAAACATAATCCAAATTACAACCGTGGGTTAAATAGATTGGAATCCCTACATCTATTTAGCATCCCGAATACTCCACAATCGTGAAACATTTTATCGAACACCTAGTGTGCCAAACTAATGCAATCGTAGGGTAAGCAACATCATCTGTCCGACTTGATTCCGATTCAGGAATTTCACAATACATTCCAATCGGACTATATTCATTCAATTAAAGAGTCAATCCAAAATCTAACAATTAGATTAAAATAACAAATGAACAAGTAATTGTGGAAAGAAATACAAAACGAGAACCTAAGGATTAACTGAAATGGGAGAACCTCTAGGGACCAGATTGAACAAAGTGGTTAGTCACTCATCATCATGGTTTGCTCCCAATTTTAAGCAGAAAAAATACAAATTGAGAGAAAAAGATGCAGAGGTGAAGAAGTAAGGAAAGAAAACTGTATTCAAAATTGTCATGTAACGTTGGTTGCTACCTACAAAACTGTCTCACTGTTTTCAACATTATAATATTCATCTTTTTACACGACCTAAGGTGGCCCAGGCCCACCTCTATGTTGCCCTAATTTGACCAAAAACGCACAGTTTTGATCACAACTCAATTGAGGCTGAAATAACTAAGTTTTCCTCAATTAATTATTTTCGTTCAAAATGCTATCCAGATTTCGTATGCCAACTTTAAGGCTGATTTTGTCCACTTTTCAGTCCGAATTTGCTTTTAGGCCCTCTAATAACATTTGTAGATCTTTGAGTTATCTACAAAACAACATAAAGATCAAGTTAATTTGAGGTTTGTAACAAAAGTTATAGACAAAATACGAAATATTTTCAAGTCTAAATACAAAAGAATGGTCCAAAACCTATTAATTACTAATTATTTATCATTATTCTTATCACTATACAATAGAAAAGTGGTCAAAATAAATAAATATCAAATTCTGCTAGACTTATCCTTTTGCACTCTAGGGTAAAATCTAAAGTAGATAAAAGAAAATGAAGGCTAAACGGTTGAGACTGTAACCCAATTCATTCAACAAGCTACCACAGGAAAAGTATTTGAGCAAAGAGGATGAAATCAAAATTTATTTTCAAAGGTTGGTCAACAAAGCATGAATTTCTCTCTTTTTGGATTAATCAATTTATGCAACCAATTATGCAAATGACAGTCATGTATGCTGACCTCCCAAAATAGTGTATCTCTCTCACTCTCGAGTGTTTAGGGAAGGTATATAACACTCAAATCATCTCAATGAACATTTCCTTACCATATGCTTGCAAGCATCCTAATTCTGCACTTCCAAAACACAAGTTTGCATCATTCAAGAGGACTTTATTAAGGTTCTAATGAGGCTAAGGTAATAGGTAGGAATAATTTTTTTTGGGCAACTGAGGTAACATCCAAAGATTATTAAAAGAAAAAGAGCATGATAGTTTTTCAACATCAATCCAATTAATCATGAAAGCTACCCAAAAATTGAAATTACGCAAATTACTCCAACCCAAGCTATACAACTAATGCTACTGAAATTTGTTGAAATGAATGATTGTACAAGCATTTTCTTCTCTCTTTCTCATTTTTTTTCTTTTTCTTTTTCTTTTTATTTTTTGTTTTTTGTTTATGATAAAAATCTCATGACGAGAAAGAGAGAAGAATGAAAATCAGATCAAATAATAAGTCCTAGAACCCATACATGATCAATCAATCTTCCCCCACACTTAGCATTTTGTATGTCTCGGGCAACCCCTGCACTTAGCAATTTACACAATCTAAAAGAAGACCATCATGCTCAATTAATAATCAAATGAAAGGACAAAAATGGTTTTACGCTAAGGCCTGTAATGATCTAAATGAAAGAATGAGAAAAATATAGGCTCAAAGGGGTCGACAAGGGGAAATAGTAGATGGGATGACTTTGTAGTCAAGTAGGTTAAACAAAAAGAACACCTCAATCATAATTATGAAAACATGTGAACATACAATTTAAGAAAGAATGAGAACAAGTTCTAGAAAACAATATTCATGAAAGACAATTTCACACAAGAAAGAAAAGAGAATGGTATATAGATGAATCCATTCATGCAGGCCCAAATAAGCTCACAAGGTCACAAAATGTCTTCACATACATAAAATCCAAGCATACAATCAGTTAGACACATTCACCAAAATCCATATAAGAAATGGTCCAACTAAGTGAATAAACCAAAAATTAGGTTCAGTTCTGTTCCTAGCTCAACACTGATCATGGGGATAGAATGTAAAGAGGGTGTCAGTCAAACCAACAAAATTGCAAATTCTAAAAACATAACAATGTAAGGAAACAAATAAAAGGAGAAAAAAAATAAAAAGCAGAGGAAAAAAGAAATGAGAGGTAAAGAGAACTCTCTTGCCACCTCATGGCGAGTATGTGGCATCTGCAAGCAAGATGTCTTGCTCCTCCACTGGTTCAGACAGACCTTCATGATAATACTTTAAATGTTGCCCATTCACTAAGAATGTTTTCCCTGTCCTTTCATCACTAAGTTCAACTGCACCATAAGGAAAGACATTAGTAATGAAAAAAGGACCATCCTATCTAGAACGGAGTTCACCAGACATAAGTTTAAAATAAGAATTAAACAGAATGAATGTTTTCTTGATAGCAAACTCCCTGTGTAGAATTCACCGATCATGGAAAGCCTTAGTTTTATCTTTGTAGATGCGCGAGCTCTCTAGGCATCCAATCTTAGCTCCTCCAACTCTTGTAGTTGAAACTTCCTTTCAACACCAGATTGGGCCAAATCCATATTACAGTGCTTGACTTCTCAATATGCTCGGTGCTCAAATTCCTCTGGCAAGTGACATGCCTTACCGAAAGCAAGTTGGTAGGGAGACATCCCAATCAGAGTCTTGTAGGCTGTCCTATAAACCCAAAGAGCATCATCTAATCTCTTGCTCTAATCCTTTTTGTTGGATTTCACTATTTTCTGCAGAATTTGTATGATCTCTCTATTGGACACTTCTACTTGCTCGTTAGTCTTTGGTGGTAAGCTGTTGCAACCTTATGGAGAACTCCATATGTTTTCAATAAAGCATCCATGCTCCTGTTACAAAAATGAGAGCCCTAGTAACTGATGATGGCCCTAGAAACACAAACCTACAAAAAATATAGGCGCGAACAAAATCCACTTCAACACTAGAATCATCAGTCTGTGTGGCTTTTGCCTCCACCTATTTAAAAACATAATCCACAACAAGTAATATGTAAGTAAAACCAAAATAAACAGGAAATTGTCCCATAAAGTCAATACCCCAGACATCAAATACATCACAAAACAAAATAGGTTGCTAAAGCATCTCATATCTATGGGAATACTCCCTGCACTCTAACACTTTTCACAAGATTTACAATAAACAAAAGCATCGTGAAATAAGGTAGGCCAATCAAAAACAGAATCTAAAACTTTACGTGTAGTCCTTTTCGGCCCAAAATGTCCACCACATACATACACAGGACAAATTGCAAGTATGGAGGAAAACTCATGGTTAGGTATGCATCTCCTAATGACCTAATCACTACAAAATTTCCACCAGTAGGGGTATATCGGATAGGTTAGCTATATTGCAAAATCTAGCCTCCCAATTTAGTTTGATACGTGCTGTCGAACGCGCCCCAAATTAAACTAGGAGCTAGATTTTGCAGTATAGCTAACCTAGGTCATTCTTCTAATGACCACTGAAATGTTCTATTAAGCCACTAGAAATATAAAAACAATAGTACAGGGAGGGTTGACAAATTATTTAAATTCAACACAAAACTTAAATAGAAACATAATTCAAGCAAAATAGAGAAATTCAAGTAATGAAAGTCAATCCAACCCCCCTTTAGTTTCTCAAATCCCTCACTGGCCCCTAAATATAATTTGTATTACATCTGTGGGTTAAATAGACTAAAATCCTTGCATCTATTTAGCATCCTAAATACTACACAATCGTGAAGCATTTTATCGAACACCTAGTGTGCCAAACCAATGCAATCACATGGTGAGCAACATCATCGGTTTGACTTGATTTCAATTCGAAAATTCCACAACACATTCCAATCGGACTGTATTCATTCAATTACAAAATCAATCCAACTATTAAATTTAATAATTAGATTAAAACAACAAGTGAATAAGTAATTGCGGAAAGAAATATAAAACACGAACCTAAGAATTAACGGAAACAAGAGAACATCTGGGACCAGATTGAACAAAGGGGTTAGCCACTCATCATGGTTCACATATCAATTTTAAGTAGAAAGAACATGAATTGAAAGAAAAAGATGCAGAAGTGAAGAAAAAGTCAGGAAAGAAAATTGTATTCAAAATTATCGTGTAATGTTGGCTGCTGCCTACAAAATTGTCTCATTATTTTCAAAATTACAATATTTATATTTTTGCACGACCTAACATGGCCCAAGCCCACTTCTATGTTGCCCTAATTTGATCAAAAGTGCATAGTTTTGATCCCAACTCAATTGGGGTGAAATGACTAAGTTGTCCTCAATTAATTATTTCCGCTCAAAATGTTATCCAGATTCCGTATGCCAAATTCAAGGCTGATTTTGTTCACTTTTTAGTTCGAATTTGGTCTTGGGCTCTCTAATAACGTTTGTGTATCTTTGAACTATCTGCAAAACTACATAAAGATAAAGTTAATCTGAGGTTTGTAGAAAAAGTTATGAATAAAATACGAAACATCTTCAAGTTTGGAAAATTTCTAAAAATTTCTTCAAATTGAATCAAACTTTCAATTGAAGGCCATTTAGCCCTAATATAAAAAAAATGCTCCAAAGCCTATTAATTACTAATTGATTTATCATAATTCTTATCACTATGTAATAGAAAAATGGTTAAAATAAATAAATATCACACATGCTCGAAGTTGAGTAAGAAAAATTTAAACACATGGGATTATTCAGACTCAAAATCTGACTCTTGGTCAAACGTGGAGAAGATAAATTTGTCTCATGGAACATGTAAAATACAAGGTACACTTTAAACTTAACCATTCTTCTTTTCAAACTCAACATATTCATTCTGATGAAGATGATCTGTCTTATGAAGATCTTCTTAATAACTGTAAAAGGATCTTTGAGTAACATTTAAATTGAAAACAAAAGTTTAAAGTTCTGTTTACAAAAAAGAAAAGGCTCAAGCTAAATCTAGCTATATCTAATTAAAAGATGTCATGTCTTGAACAAACTCATGTATCTTATTTTAAAAATTAAAAATTTAAAGGAAAAAGTCGCATGTTGTGAGCATGGTTTTGATAATTTGTTGAGTGCTCGAAAGCTCTAAACCTTTTCTCTTCAAATGCTAAACATGCTTTAGACAAGTATGATCTTAACTATGACTTAAGAGGTAAGATGAATATTCATAAGCATGTTAAGGCTATTTCCATCATTATGGTAAATTTGAACAACTTAATGTTAGATACAAACACAAAATTCAATAATCTAGAACTAACAAAAAGGGACCCGTGAAAGTGTGGGTACCAAAGGAATTAACAGTTCTTTTTTGCAGGTATGCTGAATAAAAAAGAGGGGAAAAATGAAAATTGACATTTAACAATGGATGAGTGTCACATACAAAGGACAAAAGGCATACATTCCCAAACCTAACTGTCGCAACCGGGCTCGTGACAAGGAATGATGATGGTTTTTTTTACATTATTATAAAAAAAATTAAATAGAGATGAAGTTGTCACCGTAGTTAATTATAGAAAACTATGAAAAAATCAAGAAAAAAATGTGTGCGAACCAGATACAAATTTGGGAGTCATTTACGTGTGGAGAAAGTGTTAGAACTCCCACAACGTCCGTCCAAAGACGGTACCTTTATCAAATAAGAAAGATGAGTGTGGTATTATAAAATGTTATTTTTCCTAAAACAATAATAATACAAATGCAAGTAAAGACAAATAAAAACAACGAAAATATATTTTTTTTTTTGGCCCGACAAGGATTGACCTTGGTCTTATGTATTTCCATTCATAATAGAAAATTAGGGTTCACGTACTTCTAGTTTGAATTTGTTTAATATGGTATTGGTATTTCTAATTTTGAAAATTTTTTATTTTTATTACTTTAGAAATTTTTTATATTTTTTAATTTTTGAAAATTTTTTATTTTTTTGTATTTTGCAAAGAGAAAAAAATGCATATCAGATATTGCTTTACGTGTGCGATGATTTGAATATCTAAACGACATAGCGAAACCTTTTCGAATTAAATTTCACATTACCCGTGCATTCATTTAGAGATTTAATTGAATTATTTTGTAAAACCAAACAAAAAAAACATTTTGTGTTTAATATTTATGTTTATTTTTTAAATTCAAAATAAAATAAAATTTAAATAAATGAAATAATATGTTCAAATCTTTTAAGAGAAAAAGTATGGTGCTGGGATTAAAAACAAGTATTAAGGGAAAACAAAAATATTGGGCCTACACCATGGCCCTAAACCTTGTTTTTTTTTCTTTTACTTTTTTAATGTAGGGGGTGCAGATAAGAAACCTTGGGGGTGCAAAAAATGAATCTGTTAGGCTAAGGCCCAACACACAACACCTTTTATTAGGACTGTTTCTTCCTGCACATCCATATGTTCTTCCTGCACCTCCATAAGTTTTAAAATTTCAAAAGTAGACATGAGTAAATAGCGAAATTGACTCTGTTGTTAGAATATGTGGTTGTTGTTGAGAGAAGCGGAGAAGTTCTGAATATTGGAAAATCGTTGGTGGAAGGTAACGCAGAACCAGTGGTGGCAGAATTTGACGTTGGTGTTGGAAGGGCGGATCGAAGCTGTTGTCGGCGGCCGTCGGTGGTGGGTGAACGGGTTTCGTCGTCGAGGTATTTGTTATTTGATTTTTATGTTTTTACAGATTTTTATGTTTTTACGGATTGGAGAAACTGTAAGAGTCGTACGTTTACGACTTCTCTAGCCCTTAAGTTCAATATGTAAATATTTGGACTATTACAGATTATATAAACCGTAAGTAATTTGAAATACGTAAAAGTTTACAAATTATACAACCCGTAATAGTACAGGTGTATGAGAGAACTTTACAAATTATACAAACCATAAGTTTTAATGCTTTAAGGTCATACAAACCAATGAAGAAACTTAAGTTTACGGTTTGTACACACCGTAATTAATTAAAAAAATTTCAATACCTACGGGTTGTACAAACCGTAAGTAGTTGAAAAAATTTCTTTTCAATTGCTTCCATGGGTGCCAAATCGTGCAAGAACAGAAGAAATTTATCTGCAGAATGTGTGTTTCGTTGAGCACGCAGTGGAGGGGAAGTGGAGGTTACAAGTGCAGGTGCAAGAGATGCAACAGATCGAAAGTGTATGAGGTGCAAGTGGTGTAGGAGGTGCGGGAACCACCGCCGCCGGAGAAGTGAAGAAGGCTGTGAAAGGGGTGTAAAGTTACTAAGGGAATGGTGTGAATGGGGTAAAGGGTATTATAGGTTTTAAAAAATTTTAAGAAGGGTTAAATGGTAATTTAGTATAGACTATGGAGGTGCAGGAAGAACATATGGAGGTGGAGTAGGAAGAAGCAGTCCCTCGTTTCGTCAAAAAACCACAATTTTAGGGTCAGAGGAAGAGTGAAGGGTGTCGTCGCTTGAGTGGTGACTTGTAGAGGCATGGACGACAGTGACTCCATGAGAGGCGACGGCGGCGTTCAAGACAAGGTAGCGAATCGGTCACGAGGCGACGTGGCAGTATTGCCTTCTTCTTTCGTGATGAAGAATGGCTCAAATGGGGTTGATAAAGGAGTGTTCACGACTTGAGGTCACGACACAAGGGGTGTGGTCTCAGCGATCACTGACGACATGGAGGAGGTGACACCCACTACGTCATGACAGCGACAGCGAGTAAAGATACTCAAAGAGCACAGGTTTGGCCAATGTTTTCTTCTTTTTACTCCTTTTATCCCTATTTCTTTTTTTTTTATTTTTCTAATTTTGATTCTGATTTAACTTTTGCTTTGCCTATTTGGCTTTTGCTTCTATGTCTCTGTTTCATATTTGGGTTGAGGTTTCTGGGTTGGTTTTCTATTTATTTTGAAATTGGGGACTTGTGAATTATGATTTAGGAATGAATTGGTATTCAGGTTGATTCTATATTTTTCGATTTTGGGTCCTATTTATACGTTGAATCAAGGGATATTGTATTAATGTTCTTTCTGGTTTTGTAATTGAAGTCTTTATTGGGTTTGAGAATGTTCTGAATTGGCTGGGTTTTTTGGATATATCGTTGTTTGTTTTGTAATTTCTGACTCATTAAATTTGGGAATTTGGATGGTTTTAGCTGTTTTTTGGGATTTGACTTTTTAGTCTCTGATGTTGATTGGATAATTTGGATTTGGAATTGAATTTTGGGATTTTTCTGTATTTGATTCGGTTTAGTTTTGAGTGAGTTTGTCTGGTTTTGATACAGGGTTTTGTTTGGGTTCTGAGACAAGGTTATTGGGATTGCGGAGGCGTCATGAAGTTCCTTGGCGACGACAAGGGTGGCAAAGAGGGATGACAGCCATGTTGGGGCAGCAATGGTGTCAGAACCTTCTCTGTTCCAATTTTTCTTGAAGTGAAACACTCGTGTGATTGGATTCACATTACGAGTATTTTAAATTGTGTCTATAATCACAATAAATAAATATATATATATATATATATATATATATATAACAAGAGCATAAATAAGGTTTACGTTTTGAAAGAAAGAAAACTTTTATGGCATATATGTTAAGTTCTCTGTTTTAACAACTTTATTTTAATAGTGAACTAAGAAGAAGAATAAAACACAAAAATATATTTACAATAAGGCATTAATCGAACTTTATACACAGGAGATGCGCAAAAGTGAAAACAAAAATAGGAAAATAGTATAGCGGGTGAACAAAATAGGACATAGTGCACTTACTTTACCGAAAATGAAAAAAAAAACAAATAGAAATTAAGGTAAAAATGTGTACCTTTTTGGGCTAAGCGTTATATGACCCGAGTGACTGCTTCTTCTGTCGGTGCCAGAAAGAATTTTAGTGTGACAATTCAAAGCTTAAGTGAATCGTGAGCCTAGAAATTGTACCCAAAACTTGTGTGTTCAGAAAGAAATAATTCACCCCCTTTTATACTCGATTGTCAGAGCCTTCAGTATTATTTTCAATCAATTTGCTTTATTACAAAATCTGAAAAATGAATTGCCATAATTCTCTCTTAAAAGAAAAATGAAACCTGTAATAATTCAAATTCAATTCTATATAAATGCCTCTTAATTCTAGTTAAACAGAATATGAATTCTCCTGAATGTGTCTGCAATTTCCAATTAAATGGAGCCAGAAGTAATTGTTGCTCCTCTATTTCATGACTAAATATTATCTGTGGATGGAATTCTATGAAAAGAGGAAAAAATTAAGAATAATCTCTTGTGAAAATCTCTTACCAGCGTAATCTAATCCCCTCCCTTTTTAAATTCTTTCCCAAACTTTTTTGCTCTCCATTCTGTTCAATTTTTCCAATTAATTTTCATAACCAAAACATTAATCCAATTAATTTCAATTATTTTCACAATCGAAACCCACACAATTTTCCAATAATTGAAAATATATGGGACCCATGACCCAAATGCAAGATGAGAGGTGTGTTTCAGAAAAGGCATGGATGCGGGAAAAATAAGTGGGTCTGGCCCAATAGAGAAAGGGGTGTGAGTAATGAAAAAGAGGGTGTGAATAACAGACTCTTTTTTTTTAAACCAAAAGGGTTGGGCTTACACCAAATTTTTTTATTTTTCTGCAAACTATTTTAAAATGGATCAAATTCTCTTTTTTTTCTTTTTCTCTAATTTTCCTCTTTTTTTCAATTATTTGCTAAAACTTTTTTCCATAAAAAATGAGATAAAACTTTTTTTCCAATTTAAATGATAAAGCAAATGAATATTTTTATTTTTCCAAAAATAATATATATATATATATAACCATAAAAATTATTGTTTTAATTTTTCTTGAAAAGAAAATAAAGAAAAAGGTAAATCTCAAAACTAATTTGAACAACTAACTAAATGACAATTTTTCCGAATTTTCAATAATTGATTAGAAACATTTTTTTTTTCTTTTTCATTATTTTTTGTTTATATCTTTTTTTATTTTTGTACTCAAACGAAGTTGGGTGACACTAACCATATCCTAAGATCCCTTAAATGAATCCAAATTGTCTATACAGTAAGACGTAATCATATATGTATTTTTTTACTAAACAAAGTAATCATCTACGTAGAACTAATTGTTCTGTTAAGTATGTGCAACTTATAGTTTCAATTAGTATTAGAAGCAACTAGTATCCTTAAAAAAGGGGAAGAAAAGGATCTATGTTCCTCATATCCTTTAGAATAAGAAAGCTCTAGTCAAGCAAGAGGAAACATCCATCCTTTAGTTAAAATAATCCTTTTGATGGAGGACAGAGGGATGAAAGTTTAAAAAATCAAGGGGTAGATGTGATGATGATAAAGTTTAAAGCTTGATAAGCTTGATTATGCTTGAGGATGACAAAAGGAAAAAAGATAGATGAAGAGAATTTTAAGCATTGAGAGGGAGCTAAGCCGAAGTTTCTACAAAACTTAATAAACATTGTCTGTTTAAGGGGGAGTTTACAAGAGAAGGAGGAAAAATAGACGAAGACTATAAATCCCTTTGTTTCTTCTATCCTATACTTCATATTCTCTAACTTGAAAGTCTTTTGTGAAAACTTGATATGATGAAAATGTGTCTCAAAAAAATATATGTTCATACTTTATTGTTTTAAGAACCTTAAAAAAGGAAGAGATTAATGGTTGGATCCAAGTTCAACAAACCTTTTGTTTAGTTTTGATTGTGTGCTTCAAAAACCTAAGTGTAAAACATATTTTTTTTTGCATATAAGATTATGTTAGACATAAAGCATCCAATGTATAACATCATATGCAAGTTGTATAGCTAGACAAATGCAAGTGCTATTTAATACATGCTTCGCCTAACAGACACAAGTGTTGTGCACATGCATCTTCTGATAAACTTTTTCTTGAATAGACACAAGTGAGTATACTTAGTAAAAATAAGCTTTTGTTAGGGGAAAATCCAACACCTATGATTTTCATTAAGTCTTGAAAGCAACTAAGTGAACATGGCCATATTTTTCCTATAAAACGATAATATTTGTTCAACAACAGGTCATATAAGACATAATGTTTTGTTTGTCAAACTAAATCATTTGACATGTTCAAACAATACATACATAAATTTAAGCTAACATCATATTTTCATGAATATTTATATGCTTATTCTATGTTACAGGGAATGTCCATTACTTTCGTCTATTGAAAAGATTTGTTCAAGCACCAATCGCATCAGATGATCTCTTGGATCAAGAGCTAAAGCTACTTTCTTTAGCAATTCCCTAGTACATGCATTGTCAATCTTGTAAAGCCTATTTCCTTCATGTGGTTCTACACTTCACACAAATTCAAGTAAAGGCACATTATCCAAGAAGAGATAAATACATCCAAGTATTTGGATGTTGCGTAAAGAAGAGAAAAGCATTTTAAGTTCTATAGAGCGCCTTTAATGCGTCGTCCACGTCCAAGATCATCAGACACAAGAACAACATTCAAGTGAGCTAAAACTGCTTAATGACTAGAAATAAATTTGCAACGGCTGTATTTTTCAGTGCCTATTTAAAGCCATTCATTAAGAAGAAAAAGAGAGATAACGTTGAATAATGCTAAAACACTACTTCAATTTTTGTGCCATAAGAAGATTCAAAGAGAACATTGTTCGTGTTCATCTAGTAAACTATAAGAGAGTAAGTAAATCTTGTATATGTCAAATAGTTTATTTATCTTAGTTAGGGGAGTAATTGTTTAGCAAGTAATACTTGATTATTAGTCATGAGTGGTTGTTGTTCAAAGAATACTCCTAAATGGGTTAGCTAGGAGTGATTATGATATGAAAGAATACTCAGTTTTAGTTAATGGTGATCAAGTGTCAAAGAATACTTAAGTGGGGTTAGCTAGTGTTAAGAATCTCAAAGGATTCAGCATTTGATGAAGCCAAGCATTTGGACAAAGGCGAAGTAAAAACATGGAAGCTAAAGATGAAGATTTAGGCCTTGTCTCAGTGGGTGTGAACGAGTGTGATTGAAAGTGAAGGTACATTTGTGCAAAGCTTAGAAGAAACTCATTGGCACAATTTAAACATGCTTAAAACATGTAACAAAGCATAGCAAAAGCATTTAAGAAAACTCAGTTTTGAAAATTCAGTTTTTAGCAGAAAATAAACCGATTTCATTAAATGAAATCGACTTATTCGTGGTATGCACCAGAACTGTCAAAAACAATTTGGGTATTTTGGGTTTTAAATACCTGGGGGCTTTTTGAGTGAATTACGAAAACATATAGAGAAGAGAATTGTGAACAAGTGTGTCAATTTTTTTTAGAGAAAAAGATTGCTTGGTTTTTCAAAGATTAAAATAGGTTTTCTTGAAGAACAAAGATCTTGAAATTGTAATGTGCCATTGGAGTTCTTCAAGTCCTTGTGCAAAGCCACTTTCACTGAAAAATCATGGAGCTTTTATACTCAATTCTTGAACCCGTTTTGATTCAACTATTACATTTTTTGGATTGTTCAATTATAATCTTTGATTCGATTTTGTAATTGGTGATGTTATAGGGTTTAACATTTTGGTTTTCTAAATTGTTTGGGGCTGCAAGGTGTTAGTTCCGAAATTTAGTGGTGTTTTGTAATCTTGCAAGGTGCAAGAAGGGTTCTTGATTGTAATTGTGTACAATTGAGTGTTGTTAGTATAATTTTTCTTGCTAGGGTTGCAAGAAATACTGGATGTAGCCCTTAAGGAAGGGTGAACCAATATAATTACCTTGTGTGATCTTCTCTCACTCTTCTATTTTATTTTGATTCAGCACTATATCTGTTTTCTGGTTTTTAAAGCTGTTGTACTTGCGTTTCTGTAATTGTATCTATGAAAATTTAATTCTACATTGTATCATTCTTTCAATCTGCACAACTCTCTCGTGAATTGATAATTTTGTGTTGTTGTACTGCATCTATGTGAACCTGTTTTCCTGAATCTTAATCATTATATCCTTCTTGAATTATCAAAGCATGATCTTTTTCAAAATCTCTCAATTCTAGTTTAGTTGAGGTGATAAGTTTAATTCTGGTTTTTCTGAAACTTTGTAGAGTGGAAATATAGCCTTCCTGTTTTGAATCTCTAAACATATTCTTTTCCTCACTTTCATCTTATTCATTTTGCAAAACCTTAAAATTGTATTGTTGCTCAATTTGATTCTTTGCTTGTGTAGATTTGATTCATTTTGACTTTAACATTGTTACTGCATCTAGTTTACTGAATTGGAATATAAGTTCTTTTCTGCAAAACCGCATAATCTTTCTTGGTTGGCATAAATAGAGTTCTCTTTCATTCGTTCTTACAATTGGTTTTTGTCCTCTCTGCATATGTGATTATAGTTTCTTGACATTCTCAATTGTTTGTTACTATCACATTAGTGTTTGCTGTGAAACCACTATATTTCTCTACTGCTGAACAGATCTTGAATTGGCACTGCCATTGCGATCATTGCCTTTGTGTTAGTGCATAGATTGTTATTTGTTTTGCATTGAGAGTTAATTGAGTTTTGTACTGATGCTTTCTGGTCACTTATATCACAGATTGCTAAATTCTATTGGTTTTATGGTGTTGTTAATACTCATTGTTTGAAATTTTGATTGTTGCTTACTCTGTCAAATGATAAATTGGTTTATTTATGTCTGAATCGATTTATTTTCTGTGTTGCACCTTGTATCATTCATCTCAAAGATTCGTGAAATCTTTCATTTGGCTTAAAACATTTTCATTGCTTTTTAATATCAAAAGTTTTGTAAAGTTCAATTCACCCCCATTTTGAACTCAGCCTAAACAAGTTTTTAGCTAGGAGTGGTTATGTTGCCAAAGAATAGTCGTAAGTGACTATGATTCTAAAGAATACTCGAAGAGGTTAGTTAGGAGTGGGTACCAAATAATACTCAAAGGGGTTAGTCAAGAGTAGCTACATTCACAAACAATACTTGAAGGAGTTAGCCAAGAGTGACTACGAGCTCAAAGAATACTCAACGAGTTAGAAAGGAATGTTATGATCCAAAATAATACACACATTGTACTTTGTAGCGTTAGTTTGTTTAGTGAAACTAAATTATTAATTGAGAACTGATTGTAATCTACTCTATCAGAAAACCAATATAAAAATATTTTGTGTTTCTCTTTCTCTTTATTTATTTTATATTGCATGTTATTATTATTGCACTAATTTAAGATAGAGATTTTTCACATAAACAAGATTTGGAAAATATTTTTAAACAAGTAAATCTATTAAACTTTAAATAGTTATTAAAACACAATTCAATACTCCCTTCTTGTATTTTTCCCGTTTTCTACAACTTCTGCTTAAATAAACGATAAGTATACTTCGTCTGAAATATACAATATTGAAACATTTCACATTACATGTCAAACATTAGCATATGCTTGTTTTATGCTTGCCGAAAATGTGTGTTTCTCTATTATTCCAAGAAGATTTTCCAAAAAGATCTATTGAAAAATGTGTTGAAAGTTGTTTCATGCAAACAACTTTAGAAAAGACAAGATGCAGCATTGCGAAGTCAACCAAATGTTTCAGGTCCTACCTTTTCCCTAAAGGAAGAGAGAAGCTACGTGTCTTGGCTTATAAAGCTCTACCATGATCCAAAGGTGTTACAGAAAAAATACACACACACATTCAATGTTATGTCAAGAGCATTTTATGCATCTTGAAGCCTCAAAGCATGCTCAGACATAAGCAGAATTAGAAGATGAACCTCAAAACGACCACAAAAGATGTCTAATGACTATTTTCTTCTCAATCTCTATATATATAGAAGATCTTTTTATGAAGGAGGATTGACAACGACGAAAGTCTTGCTACAAGAATGTGCATAAAAACGTAAGCTTTCAACTAGTACTAGTGAGAAATAACATTGTTCGTGTTCATTAGCAATCTAGAAAAGTGGTAACCCTTGTATATTTCGTAAGACGCTACCCGTCTTTTTAATGAGGGAACTTTGCAAACCTTTTTGGTTTGTGTTAGGAGTGGTTGCGGTCAAAATAATACTCAGTCTTAGTTAGGAATGATTGTATTCCAAATAATACTCAATCTTAGCCAAAGGTAGCTACGTTCCAAACCATACTCTTTGTTTAACCAGGAGTGGTAGCAATCCAAATAATATTTTGTGTTTAGACAGGACTTTATGTCTAGTCAGGAGTGACTGCATTTCACATAACACTTTGTGTTTAGACAAAAGTGGTTGCTGTAACATCCCAAGAATTTGTAATATTTGAGAAACAAAGCTAATTTTATATGTGTGTCCATCAGTAGACAATACAATTTAGATATCATCTACCACAGATATTGAGCGGAACATTCAATATGAAAATATCATCTAACAATTTGAATGAATGAATTTGTCTACTATTAGTTCTTATGAAAATGTGATATTCTGGAGCAAAACTTTTATTGTTAAACATCTTTGTCTATTTAGGAAAAGCTATATACGAAAAACTATTAAGAATGTCTCAATTCATTCTTCGAAATATATACATTTTTGGTAGTTGATACTCATTTGGAATTTTCACAAAAATAATTATAGAGGAATACCCTTTCCTAAAGAAAGGATAAGTTCTGAAAGATAAAAATTTGGGCAACATTTAATATTTTAGATAAACATTACTTCAAATCATTGCCCGTCAAAAAAATACTATAATTCATATAGTCTCTCAGAAATTGGTAATATAAATCTAAATTACAACTAAATGATTGAAACAACAAATTACACTAAATTCAGGAAAAAAAAGTGTTAGAGAATAAAGGAAGAAGAATCAAACTAAGGTAAGGAAAACGAGGTATGTGTATATATAACATATGTTTTCAAATTTTTGTGAGGTACCCCTAAGCTTCATATCTTAATTCATCACAATGTCTTTATTATAATTGAATTCGATGACTTTTGACTTACTATACCTTTATATGTTTAATATTAACTTCATTTGGTGGAAAAGTCTCATGATCATGTTGGACCAAATTGAATGCTTGTTAGTGGATAATTAAATTCCTTGAGGGTTAAATGAGCATAAGAGTATATGGTTAAATGGAGGGTGATGATGTTGATTGCTCATTGATCCTAACTAGTTACTGTAATTATCATTCTTATAATATATCTATCGATATTTAACTTTATTATATTTCAAAATTCAATTATTATGAACTTCCAGTTTCAATGTTATTCAACATGGATACAATCTTAATTTCATATATGTATATCTCACTTTCCCATTTCTTTGTTTTTGACTCGCACATATGAACATAAATAAAGATACATCAGATTGAATGGACATCCCAAACAACCTTAATCCTTTCACAACAAATATCTCTGCCTTATTCTCAGGAGTTGATTGGACCACGGATGTAGTAAAAAATATGGTTACATTTTGAGGAATGAGGAGTTCAACCCTGACCTTCACATCCAACTGGAATATTCCTTTGATTTTGGATGGACCTGTCATTATTTCCTTCTACTTGCCTCTAGCTCTCCAGACAAACTTGTTGATAGCCATGCTACCTTACCATTATAGTTAAATATGCACTATTGTACAAGAATGTAATCGTACTTAGATATTAGGTTTGCTTGAACCATGGATCCTAATCCTTAAGTCTTTTGCGTAATTAGTACCAGTAGACTATGAAGTAGGAGTATTGGATGTGCATTATATAAAATTATTATAGTAAAACCGACTTGACATATTTTGAATATCTATCTCTTATAGTGGAAAATCCTATATCATGTGTTGTTAAGACGGATAAGGATGTTATCTTCAAAAATATCTTAGATATCATGAATTTTCTTAAATTCTATTGAGTGAAAAATGTTAAACAACCTCTATAAACAATTAGTTAAATAGTAGACGAAAGAAAATAACCATGCTAAATATTAGAACATGAACTTTCTAGATCATTCAAGTTCTATACAATGTTCCAAATAGTTTTCAAATCTTCACGTAATAATAAATATTGGTAATATACCACTCTCGTTTTTCAATGATAAAAAAAAGGAATGTTAGATTACCAAGATGGTCGTTTAGAAAAACTTGTTGATATAATAAACAAAAATATGTTAAGTATATAGTAAAAGAAACATCCTATGACTAATATCAAGTATTAATATAAGGCAGAAAAAGTATAACTACTACACTTAGCATACGAAAACAATATATATATATATATATATATATATATATATATATATATATATATTTATATATATATATATATATATATATATATATATATATATATATATATATATATATTTATATATATATATATATATTTATATATTATTTTTCATTAAACCCTAACAACTACACTTAGCCTACAAAAACAATATATATGTATATATATACATTATTTTTCATTATATTACGAAGTAATAGAAAACTCATTGATAGACAAGCCCATATTATTTTATTTGAATACCAATTATTTAATATCTAGACAAAACTTTCTTTGTCCATGATAGATGTGTGTGTGTGTGCATGTGTGTGGGCGGGTGGGTGGGTGTGCGTGTG
>Ga0209700_106542_pt1 | contig 17871 bp, 6 predicted proteins | sample SiratroredBW_FD_187528 | JGI IMG/M metagenome (GOLD analysis project Ga0209700, IMG submission 187528) | Root nodule microbial communities of legume samples collected from California, USA - Siratro red BW (SPAdes) (version 2) | ecosystem: Host-associated > Plants > Roots > Nodule | place: USA...
AAAAAAAAAATTCAAATTTTTTATTTTTTTTTTTTTTTTGGTAGAGAAGATCATATTTCACATTGTTTTCTATTATTTCCTTTATGTATAAGGTTTTTTTATATTGTAAAATCAATTATATGATATTTTAATTTACTTTCTATTATTATATTTAAATATTTACAATTTTACTTCAATCTAAGATATTTATAAGATCCACATTTAAATAACTTTTTATTTGATTATTGACAAAAAAAATCTTTTTAGGATATAAAATCATATTTTTTATTCATTGTATTTCAATAGCAAACTTTTATAATATCTAAATATTAAATTTATTTCCCTAATATCTAAATTATTTTTAGAATGCCAGTAGCTACAAACTGTTTTTTAATGAGCAACAAAAATATATCTAACAAAATAACAAAATATGAAATACATAATTTTAGTCTTTATTATTTCATATTAGAAAAAAAAAATTTACATTTGTTTGATTAAACGCAAATCAAATCACTCCTCTACACAACAAAATATACAACAATCCAGATAGTAATAAAGGGAAAGAAACAAAACCAGTCTTGGACAATGAATTAAACTCTTGTCTTTCATCTTCTACAATGGTCTCTAATTTGATAAAACTCGATCGTCTTCGATGATGAGACTTTAAAACGAATGGTGTAACTTCATTCACATAACATATGGATTTTGGCTTTCTCATCATTATTTTAGACAATGAAATTCAATTAAGAAAAATTAGATAATGTTATATAGAAGAAGGTATTCAAATGATATTGAAGAGAGAAGTTAATAAATTGAAGATGGTAGAGGATTAAGAAACTTAAGATATATAGTCGAGGTGCTAGCTATAAAGAATCTAAATATAATTTTGAACTAAAAATGGATGACATTATTGAAGATCCAACCATGATAAAATTTATTTCTAGATAAAGTTAGCTTGAATATTCCTTCCATGACAACTATATTTTTGGTGGCATATGTTAAAATAAGACTCTTGTGATAAGAGAGTCTACAAAAATCCTTGAGGTGATATTTTAAAGAAAAATGAAATTTTCACACTTATATGTTATTAATTTATTTTATTTTTTGTCTGTATGATATTTCAATATAAGGGTGTGTGTCTAGTTTTTATCGTTTTACTCCTATTATGAATAAAATTAAGATAAAATTATACAATTAGAATTATTCTGAGTGTTTAAATTCTATTATTGATAACATTATAGTTTATTATTTCACTTAACCTACAAGTCTTTTAAAGCATTTAAAGACTTGGGATCCATAACTTTATATGCTAGAAAGACATGAAAAAAAGATGATTAGGAGAAGTTGGAAAGTGATCTTGGGTCTTAAATTAGAAAAAAGAAAATCAAGCTTATTTGCTTAAACTTGCTTGAAATTTTATTTATAACAACTTTTAGTAGGTTGAAAGCATAGGTAAGGCTTAACGGTTCTAGAAAAATATTCTTGTTAGGAATACTTCTTCTTTTATATGACATGGTATCATAACTTGACTTATAGCTATTGAACATCATTCTAGATGGGTGTTGGATAATAGAAAGGAGATTAATTTTTGCTCTGATATGTAGTGTGAGGATATTTTCTTACTATATATGGTTAAAATTCCAGAGAAAACTACTTATATTTTGAAGGCAAAGGTAAAAGATGTTTGAAATGACCAATTTATATGTAAATTTATAGTATATATAAGTGGAGACAATTCTCAAATTACAAGTTTTGTGAGAACGAATTAGACTTAAACTTACTTTCCAATATGGTACTAGAGCCTATCATAGTAAGATTTGTTGGGTCTATTGTGTCATTTGTTGTCAGACCGTTATCGGATCACTCATAAATATGTAGTCTCACGCACGAAATGTCTACGTCTAGATGTGAAGAGATTATGTTGGAGATCTCATATCGAGTAAATATAAGAACAATTTATAGTGTATAAAATGGGAAAAATCCTCACCTTATAAATTGATTTTGAGAAGATGAGTTATACTTAAAGTCACCTCTTAATAGAAATTCTTAACAATGTTTTGAATGTCATGAATTCGGCTAATTGTGATTATCAATTATATGCATTGAGGCTCTAGATGGAATTATCTCATAAAGTTGAAAAAAAAGTTCTTAAATGAAAAATAACATGTTTAAATTGATAAGGAACAATTAAATTCCTCTTTCTAAAAGTCTAGTCTTATTGGAAGATTTTACATATTTCTAAAAGTCTAGTCTTATTAGAAGATTTTACATGAAAAAAACTTCGTATTGATGCTATTTTGCCACAATATAGGATCATCTCAGTTAGATTTGCCAACTTTGTCATGATGATTATGAAAATATAAAAACATTTATTTTTACATTGAAAAAGTTTACAGATTGTTTTCAGTAGTGGTGGTATGATGTCTTTAATTATGTTATTTAAGATCACTCTTTCTTTCTTAATGAGTGTTGTAAACTATGGTACCAATTTCCAGGTTCTAGATGTAAGGAAAGAGACTATCGTTAATATAACTTGGGTTATTTTGGAAGATGAGAAATGCTTCTAAATTTGCACATCCGATTACTTTTAGATCAACTTTATCCATGATCATTAGCAGTTGTTATCTAATGGGAAACATGCCTAAAGATGTAATGGTTAATAGAGTGAATAATCTTTCAATTTTGATTTATTTTGGTACACCAGGTCATGTTAGAAAAGCTTCAAAAATACTTCTTGTCTTTCAGAGAGTGCATTGCAGTGTGATATTGATAGTGCAACTCTAGAAGTTCCCTCTTCTTTTTTAGGGTCCAGAAATCAAAATTTATTCTCATCTTTATTATTGAAATCATTATATTCTTCTTTTTTTAAATATATTTCCATTATGTCATGTCTATTATAAATTTTTTGTTGTATGTCTATTAAATCGTTTTGTTACCCACATTTAAAGAGAAAGTAACAAATATGTTAAAAAAAATGATTAATATTGGATTGAATTAGGATTTTTTTAGAAACTAGTTTGGACTTCTTGATATAAGTTTACTGCATTTACATGAGTTTCATGTGTACCCATAATTTGTTATATTTCTTTATTTTTCTTCCTTTTTTCCTTTTAATAAACTTTCCTCTAAAAACACATAGTTAACGAAGTCTAGGGGTTAACCTAACTAGGATTTTCAAGCATGTAACTAGAGAAAAACCTTTTATATTTAAAAAAAGAACTGAAAGTTAAAGAGAGAATCATCAATGAAAAAAAAAAGACTAAATTCAAATTTAGATTAAATTAAGAAAATTAAATTGCAAATTGTATTTAATAGACTTATTTAGTTAAATTATTTACTTTAAATGCCTGCTTTCGTATCTACTTCAAAAGAATGAAAAATATCTTTAAAAAAATGTGTATTATAGAAATGTAAAACATTGTTGTAATGGATATTTAACTTTAGTTCGTCCAGAATAAAATGAATTTAGATGCTGTAGATAAAATACAAGACTACTTTTAAATCGGTTTTCTGCCTAAAGAATTTAATTCTAAATCAATAGTTGCTGTATATAACTTTCAGCATTCAATCCCATTTAGTTTCCCAATTACCCATCAATGTAGTGCCATGGTGCCCGGAATTAAAGCCAATTTGATTAAATAATTTTTGTTTTGAAAGAGTGAATAAAACCATATTTAAGACGTTAAAGTATAAAACGGAAATCTGCATAATCAATTAGATTAATTCCTAATTTGCCTATCCAGTAGGTTTTCATTTAATTTAAAATATTATGTGATTAATCTCTCTTGTATAGGCGTGAGTGGCAGAATAGTATGACATAGGAATAAAATCACCTTCGACCACAAAATCTGTAGTAAGTTTGAAATTTCATCACCTTTTAAAATGGTTTACTAATATATCTAATTAATTAAATTTAGATACTCAAACACATTCACTCTTCAGGTTTTCAACATTGGCTAATAGGATCACAATTTTATATGTTTTATTTTTAATTAAAACTGTTTTTCTATTTAATTTTAATTTAAATTAGATTAACAATTTAATAATAAATAGTAAAAAAAACCTTATTCCTCTATGGACCATTTGTTTAATGCTTTAAAAATAATGTTAACAGTATAATACACATTCATCATTAAGTGTTATCATCAAAACTTTACTAGTAAACAATTATGAAATTTTATAAATTTTATTTGGTTATCTTTGAATTAAAAAAATTTATCTTAGTAAAACTTATACGAACTAAGTTATAAATTCCAGTAAACAAATTATACCTTCAACATCTTAATTTATTCCGCTACAACACACTTTATTTATTGAGACTAAAGATATTTCTTTTTTAATATATTATGAATCTATTTAGAAAACAAAATATATATATTAAGAAAGGGATGTCCGAGAGTCTGCATATAAGAAATATTAAGAAAGGAAGTTAGAGGGAAAGAGGAGAAGGTATATACCAATGGAGAACCAAAACACTGTCTATGTTTTGTACATGGAAAGTATTGAAGGATAAGATAGCTGATAAGTTATGTTATAAATGAATATAAATCAGTAATAGAATCTGGTATGTGTAACACAAATGAAGATTTTTCACTTGTTGGTTAACCAGCAAAGAATCGCTTCTTGGGTTTGATTTAGTGGGCTTCCATAAAAAAAATAACTGTGTCTAGAGATCAGTGTGGCTATTATATGGAACATTTGTAATTATCAAAACAATATCATTTTAAGGAATAGTAAGTGTGATGCAGTGGAGGCTTTTAACATTGTTCAGATTAAAATATGGACATGGATAATAGTATAAAAAAACAAAAATTTTCTTACTTTGATTGGTGCCTAAACCCAATAAGTTGTCTAAAAAACATTGGTTGAGCACAAGTAAGCACCTTGAGAGAAAACTATTGAAAATTACAAATGCAAATATGAGTAGGGGATTGAGATATAAGTTGGAATTTTCCTGCCATACAATATGTTCTGCACAAAATGAAAATCTAAGACAGATAATCAAATAGCAGGAACTTAAGTGAAACATTGAAAAGGTAGTAGGAATTGTCGTGTTTGTAGAATGATGATAAAAGGTGCGTGCATTTTCTAATCAAGAAATACAATAATGATATGCTACACGAGGATATACTATTGAATGATATTCAGGCTTTAGGAAAAGGATATAGGAATATCAGCATACCAAAAACCACTCATAACTAATTTGAGAGCATCAAGTTACCAATCATAAAGAAAAGGAGTATGAGCATGATGAAGAGGATACACTCACAAGGAACAATTCTCTCTTATTGCTCCGTGAACTTTTGCATCCCAAGCTCGAGATCAATATTCAGTTTTAAAGTTGCTTTGGGGGAAGAAGATTTTAGACCACGGGCAAGAGAAAAAAACAGAGAATAGCCAAATTTTATGAATGTAAAATGATAGAGGGACTTGGTAAAATACATGTCATACAATGAAAAGGTATATATTTTAAGGAAAATGTTTTTTTCCAACCGCACGTGGCTTTCACTCCTTTGCCAACTGCATATGTGACAATTTATCCTACATGACTGAATATGGTATTTCATGGGAGGGGGCGTTAGATGTAGCAGAGGGGCTTTTTTAGTTTTGACTAACTTTTAGAACGTTTGAAAGTGCACATAAGGGATAATATTGATATTTTGTTTAATGTTAAAAATTTGAAAATTTTTATCTTTTTTTGGCGGGATGTTTTGAGTAATTGTTTACGCTTTCTTTGCCTCCGCCTTTGTTTGAATTTTTCTTACGAAAAAATTATTCAACACACTTAAATTTGTTATTTCTATAATTTAAGAATTTTTTTCTTTATTGTTGCTTTTTTTTATAACCATATTTTATTATGCAAACAATCAAACTAAAAAGACAAGAATATAATGTGTTAAATTCTTAACTCCAGTATGTTAGATTTGTTCTTGTTACAATTAACTTGAGCTCTAATTACACTTAAATATTTAATTTATTTAGTTATGCATATTTTATTTATTTGTTTTAGTTTAGTTGTTTGTGAGTAAGTTTCAATCTTTTTATCACTTGACAATATTATAATAATAATAATAGTAATAATAATAATAATAATTATTATTATTATTATTATTATTATTATAATTATTAAATATTAGAAATGATAGCTATAATAATTGTCTAATTGAATAAAGGTGAGTAACATAAATCCTGTTCTTTTCAATGACCAAAAAACACGTGTCCGTAATTTGTCTATGATAATAAAAGAATTAAAATTTTAATTATTATAATTAAAATAATTACAAAAATTATTTCTAAAAATTATATTAATATAAAATAAATATAAACCTTTTATTAATTTTATAATGTTATAATTATATTGTAAAATTCTATCAAAATAGAAAACGAAAGTTATAATAAATTGTTTATATGAAAATAATTATAAAATATTCTAATATTTATTTAAAAATAGGATTATGATCATATAATAAAAACACTTTCAAAACATTTAATGATATTATTTACATAGGTCAAGGAAGGACACATTTGATTTGTTAGTGAATTTTTCTATATTCAGTGTCTTAAGTGTTCATAAAGTGTTAAGCAGTTAAGTACTTAAATACACGGGTTCAACAGATAGTTATATATGGTTAATTAGTTAATCACTTAAATACATATGGTTAAACAATTAATCACTTAAATACATATAGTTAAACAGATAAAGTTGCAGGTAGGTTTTTGACCCAGAACATGTGTGATTTGGTTCCTACTCATGCAAGGCAGAGTTGTGGTGAAGAGCATGGTGGAGAACATCCAATAAATGAAACTTCACATAAATGAATTTTCACTCTTAAACACAAATTAAATTTTAAGTTTTGGAGGTATGACATGTGTAATTTGGTAGATGGTGCAAAACATGTAAGGATATTACTTATGGAGGTGAGGGAGGAACAAATTTGTTGTATGTGTTGGCTGGTCAAAAAGTTTTGTTGAGTTAAATACTTAAATAGACAATGTTAAACACTTGTATATACAGTGATGTTGATGGCGCAGGACCTATGTCCCTTGCTTCATGTTATTGTTAATTGGTGAATATTATGGTGACTCAAGACAAAGTTTTGGTCATTTCCATGGTGCAAAATATGTAAGGATATTACCTATGGAGGTGATTGAGGCACATATTTGTTGTCTTTGTTAGTTGGTCTGAAAGTTGTGGTTACTTAAACACTTAACAACACAGTGTTACACACTTGTATGTGCAGCGATGTCAATGACACAGGACCTTTGTCCCTTGCTTCATTCATTATTAATTGATGAATATTATGGTGACCCAAGGCAGAGTTTTGGTCATTCCCATGGTGCAAAACATGTAAGGATATTACTTATGGAGGTGAGGGAGGAACATATTTGTTGTCTGTGTTGGTTGGTCAGAAAGTTGTGCTGAGTTAAACACTTAAATAGATAGTGTTAAACACTTGTATGTGCAGTGGTGCTAATGGCGCAGGACCTCTATCCGTTGCTTCATGACATATTTAAGTGTTCCATGGTGACCCAAGACAGAGTTATGGTGACTCCCATAGTGCAAAATATGTAAGGATATTACTTATGGAGGTGATGGAGGAACATATTTGTTGTCTGTGTTGGTTGGTCAGAAAGTTGTGCTGACTTAAACACTTAAATAGATAGTGTCAAACACTTGTATGTGCAATGATGCTGATGGCGCAAGACCTCTGTCGCTTGCTTCATGACATTGTTAGGTGTTCCATGGTGACCCACGACAAAGTTATGGTGATTCCCATGGTACAAAACATGTAAGGATATTACTTTTGGAGGTAAGAGAGGAACATATTTGTTATTTGTGTTGGTTGGTCAGAAAGTTGTATTGAGTTAAACAGTTAAATAGACAGTGTTAAACACTTGTATATGCAATGGTGCTGATGGCATAGGACCTCTGTCCCTTGCTTCATGTCCTTGTTAATTGGTGAATATTATGGTGACCTAAGACAGAGTTTTGGCCATTCTCATTGTGCAAAACATGTAAGGACATTACTTATGGAGATGAGGGAGACACAATTTTGCTATCTTTGTTGGTTGGTCAGAAAGTTGTGCTGAGTTAAACAGTTAAATAGACAGTGTTAAACACTTGTATATGCAATGGTGCTGATGGCGTAGGACCTCTGTCCCTTGCTTCATGTCCTTGTTAATTGGTGAATATTATGGTGACCTAAGGTAGAGTTTTGGTCATTCTCATTGTGCAAAACATGTAAGGACACTACTTATGGAGATGAGGGAGGCACAATTTTGTTGTCTTTGTTGGTTGGTCAGAAAGTTTTGTTGAGTTAAACACTTAATTAGACAGTGCTAAACACTTGTAAATGCAATGGTGCTGATGGCGTAGGACTTCTGTCCCTTACTTCATGTCCTTGTTAATTGGTGAATGTTATGGTGACCTAAGGTAGAGTTTTGGTCATTCTCATTGTGCAAAACATGTAAGGACATTACTTATGGAGGTGAGGGAGGCACAATTTTGTTGTCTTTGTTGGTTGGTCAGAAAAGTTTTGTTGAGTTAAACACTTAATTAGACAGTGTTAAACACTTGTAAATGCAATGGTGCTGATGGCGTAGGACCTCTGTCCCTTGCTTCATGTCCTTGTTAATTGGTGAATGTTATGGTGACCTAAGGTAGAGTTTTGGTCATTCTCATTGTGCAAAACATGTAAGGATATTATTTATGGAGGTGAGGGAGGCACATATTTGTTGTCTTTGTTGGTTGGTTAAAAAGTTGTGCTAACTTAAACACTTAGATAGACAGTGTTAAACAAATAAATATGCAGTGAGGTTTTTGACCCATAACATGTGTGAGTTGGTTCCTGCTTAACCAAGACAGCTTCTTATACAACTTTTCCATTAAAATAAGAATTGCAATAATTTTTTTTTAAAGTGGTATGCTGCAATTGAATTTAAAGAACTCATATGATAACTTTTTTATGATAACTTTTTTATGATGACTTTTTATAATGGAGATGACATTGTTATATTTACCCAAATGAGGTGAATTTTGTTATATTGTTATACTATGATAATGAATATGCTAGATTGAAATATTGAAACATTCAATCCATACGGGTCATAATAAACATCCAATCCATACGGGTCATAATAAACATTGAAATAGTGTGAAATAATATTTATAATTAAACTTCTTGTAATCTAAAACAATCAAAATTAAAATACAAGTCAGATAATCTCTTTCCAATACAAGTCAGATCATCCTTTCTCATACAAGTCAAATCAACCCTTTCCCATACAAGTAAGATCATCGCTTTCCTTCTCCATTTCAATGATCAGTTGTCAACTTATTGGATTAGATTTCTTTTCATTGTTGGTTGAACTTTCGCACCTATTTTCAACAAAACAAATACCATTAGATAAGAAGAATCCCATTTTTACAAGACCAACACCCACAAAAATTAACATGCATTCACTTGGCAATGGAAGTGGCAAGAAAGAAAAACCCAAACCCACAGTTTATAAGACCAAAAGCCACAAAAATTTCTAACATGTATTCAACTTATAACATATAATCTTTTTGGGAAGCTATGTGATATTGATGTATCTTGAAGCACCAAAGACATAGTAATGAACTTTATAATTGTAATTGTAACTTCCTTTATATCTTCATAATATCTATCTAATGTTTTCATGATAATCAAATTCAACCCTTACAAGCATGACAATAAAAATTTTACATTGAAATTTCTTGGATAAAGCAATTAAGAGAAAAAAACTAAGAGCAAGAAATTAGGTTTACGGGAAGAGACTCTAAAATATAGTATATATTTCTAAGATCCTCTTTATGAGAAAATTGATTGTCAAATAAACAAATTAAATCACTAAGGAATCTAAGTAAATGAAGAAATTTGGTTGTCTAACAAAACAACAAATTCATGACTAGGCAAAGATGAACTTATTGTTTGTTTTTAAGCATGGCAAAGCTAGAAATTTATGAAAACTAGTGTTCTTGAGTTCAAATAATTGCCAAAAATTCAACCAACAAGGACATATAACCCGGATTTTAATTTGCTTTCAATTACACATTTAATTCTTCTATAGAGCTAAACAACATAAAATCACCTTCTAACAAGAAACAAGGCACAAAACTTGAAACTTGAGTGTCTTAGGATCTACTTTGAAGAACTCACAAGGTAGAAACCACAAAGATAATAACTATGACCAACAATAAAAAAACATCTTTATCAAAAACAGTAAGCAACAACAAGTTCAAGTCTTTTTAAGTTAACCACTATAGTAACTGCATCAACCATATTTGTGAACAATTTTTTACATTATCAAAAAAATCACCTTCAAACAGGGCACAAAACTTGAAACTGGAGTGTCTCCTGGATCAACTTTGAAGAACTCACAGGGTAGAAACTACAAAGATAATAACTATGATCAACAAAAAAAAAACGAAAAAAAAAACATCTTTATCAAAAACATTAAGCAACAACAAGTTTAAGTTTTTTGAAGTTAACCATTGTAGTAACTGCATCAACCACATTTGTGAACAATTTTTTACATTATCAAAAAAATCACCTTCTAACTAGAAACAGGGCACAAAACTTGTAACTGGAGTGTCTCTTGAATCTACTTTGAAGAACTCACAGGGTAGAAACTACAAAGATAATAACTATGACCAACAATAAAAAAAACAAAAAAAAAAACATCTTTATCAAAAACAGTAAGCAACAACAAGTTCAAGTCTTTTGAAGTTAACCACTGTAGTAACTGCATTAACCACATTTGTGAACAATTTTTTACGTTATCAAACAAAGGCTAATAAATCGCACCCAGAATTTAAAACCTTGCCATCAACCATTGATCACATTCAATCATCTCCGGGTGGAAACAAAGTAATAACCTTTCTCCTCCCCGACTCCATGTCCTCCACGTAACCCGGCACCAAAGCTCAAATCCTCGACAAAACGGGGAGTTCAAAGTGCGCATTCCGCGGCGAACCAAATTGTGCGGCGGAATCCCAAACACTGCCACACAAATGGAGTCCAGACACGGTTTCTCTGTTAGAAATGCAGTCGAGCGGCGCTTGCTATGTCAAAAATGGACCTACGACGCACTTGTTCAGTGAGAAATGGACCCAAGAGGAACACTTGCTCTGTAAAAATTGGATCCAAAGCATACTTGTTGCTTTGCGCGTAGAAGAACGAAGTCGCAGTTCTTCCTCTATGAATGAGATTGAAAAAGAAAGGATGACTGATTTTTCTCGGGGACTACGAAACTGCCGAGCCTGTGATATAATGAGGAGCTTCCACCTCTGATTTTCATTTCAATTTTTCTGTAAAATCTGTCACTGCCATGTCATCACTTTTATCTACGTCATTGATACGTAGGATTGTTGACACGTAAATTTGTCAACGTATCATACTCATATTTTAAAGTATCTCTTCCCAATAACATGAAGATAAATGCATGAAGTAACGAGGGAAGAAAAACTTATTACTTTGGATATACAATAAAGAAACGCAGATATATGTAGTTGTATAACAAGAGAAAGGTATTAGTATATTTTAGTTGTTTTGCATGGGCTGAAATATAAGCCAAATATATTTATATAATATAGTGCATATCAGTTTAATAGAAGCCAAATATATTTATATAATATAGTGCATATCAGTTTAATAGCTTGGATATGTTTTCAATCATGTTTGAGAACCATTTCACAAAATTAGGGGACAAGTTGTTTTCTTAAAAAAACTGTATTAATTTTTTTGTTCAACACATCCTACAATCTTTGATATAAGTTTTTTGTGTAAGTATTGAAATATCTTTTTTGGCTTCCTATTAATTTATTCTTTATTATTGATAAAAAAAATAACTTTATATTATGCTCTTGCTTAAAATAAAAGAAACAATAAACTTAGTATAAATTCTAACTTTTACCTATAATGAAAATGTTTGTAGCTAAACATAATATAAAAACATTGAATAATCTTATAGGAAGATTTGATGATGAGGCATCCTAGGAGTTAAATTTGTTTTAAAACGTATGAACAAGGTTACAACTTGCCCTATGTTTGACTAAGGGAAGACCTTAAAGCATGATGGATTTTACTAGGAATAACATCCACAGGAATCGGACATTGATTTTAATACACAAGCTACCTAAATAGTAAAAGGGAAGGAACAAAAGACAAATATCAGAACCCAAAGGAAGATAGTGGTTCTTACGACAAAATAAAGAAAATTGAAGGAAAACTTTAACAACTACACCCCATTGATGAGAATCAAACTCAAATCTGCTTGAGATCTACTTAACTAAATTTGCACGAGTTTATTTACCACCTTAACGGGAAAATGACAGAAATATGAAGAAATGTTGCGCTTTTTATGATGATTATGGTTGCAATACTATAAGTTTCATCTAGAAATGTATTTGGAGAGCTCATAACATAGAAAATTGGGTTGATAAATACATACACGCATACCAAAAAGGGTGAGATGGTATGAAAGACTTGCGTGAAAGGCAAACAAAATACAAAAAGAAGATGCAATTTCACATTATCTGATATACAAAATTAATGTTTTCATGCCAGTGCAAGTGATATGATCACATAACTCTTTCTTTACTCCTGTACATTTTCTTCTTTTACACACGTTATTCACACAAGTACTCTTCTTCATCTCACCCTTCGGGTTCTTCTCCTTTCCTTGACTGGGTTGATTTTCCATTCTTATTTATTCAATTAAATTTCTGTCATATTCTCTCTCATAAAGTGCAACATGGATCTAGGAATAGATAATTAATCTATAATAAGCAACGAGAGAACAAGTTAGATGATCTGCAATTCCATTAGGGATTATCTATAAGGTTTTCTGAAGTATAAGAATTGTCTGTCATTGTGAACCTTGATGTGAACAATAGTTGCACCAAATTTCTTTACTGAAGAACATAGTAATAAAGTTCTAGACCATCCACAGAGAAATCCACAATCCAAAATTGTAATTAGTATATTGAAAATAAACTCTGATTTGTACAAAAGGAATCGCAAATTCTGGACCGCATGGAATGGAGAAAAATACAGCTACTGGCGTTGTGAGGTTGCTAGTTCCTTAAATTTTGCCACCAACATACATCTTCCAAGAAAATCAAGTTTTACCAGCGATATTAACACTATAAATTCTGCTGCAGATCATCAGCAGTCAGCAACAGAATAGATGAACACGATGGGTCCAACTTCTAAGCTTACAGCGATATTAGCTTAAAATACTAGTTGACCAAGGAATTATGATTTGGGTTTTTTTGGGTTATCCGAGCTTGATGTCTCAGCTTTCCTCTTAATTCCCAGAAAATGCTCTACCTGAAACAATTAAAAAATATTAACATAAACATCTGAAAATTATATCATAAAAGCTTAAACACGCCCTGAATTACCTTTCGATCACCAAGCATAGGTGTCAAGCCACCAGGAAGATCCTTCTCAACAGTTGCAAAACCACTTTTTGGGTCACTAGTTTGTCTGCCAATGAAAAACCAAACAGTCACATACATCGGTATACCAACTAAGCAAAACAAGGAAATAAGAGAAGATAGAAGAAACTGAACAGAACCATGCTTGCTATATTTACATAATTCCTTTGATATTTTCGGAGACTTATTCAGTACAAGGCCTTTAATTTTTACTGCCATAATATCATATGAAAAATAATAAAAATTGGTTTCGTTATGCAACTCCTAAAACAATACACCGTTCCAACTTCCAGAGCAGTTAATCTGGATAACACTACAAAATGGCAAACCCCAAGAATGCTACGAAGGATCACAAAGCAGCTGACATACTAGATAGACAGTAAATACAATACAAAAGGTGACCTTGGCTTACAATCAGCATCACGTGACAGTCCTATTGAGCCAACCCAAAGCAGTTTGACATTAACTCTAGTTACTTTTTAGTATTCCAAAATCACTTTTTACCACCAACAATTTCTGTAAAATTGAAAATGGGTACTAAAAGCTGGTAAGAGGAAGAACTGGATTTTTTTTGGGCAAAAAATGAGATGAAAATGAAATGAGAAGAAATGGACTGGCAATCCCCATCATGAAAAATGGAAAATACAAGGAATAAATTATAACGATTCAAGAGCTAAGTTATGCACAATACAAAGCCTACCCTCTATTTTAGATAAACAATCAAAGATACGGATCACTATATGCACCTGCACCAACCGGTTTTGTAAACCTTTTATGTTAAGGATCAAGGTCTTTACACCAAAATGTAGACATGAATGAAAAGAGGGTGCGATTCTTTCAGACGATAAAAGGAAATTATCCTAGTTTCAGCAGCATGTCCCTCGTTGCAACAATAACTTTATCAGTAAATCACAAACCGATACATGCTCCAAGTTTTTCCATTTCATTTCATACACAGATTTTAAATTAAAACTTCAAGAATTATTAGTTTGCATAAAATTAAAAACATACCCTGGTTTAACATGACCACTAAGAACAAGATAGGGGGTCTGCAAACGGGCTTGAGCTTCTCTCATTCTTTCCACAGACAGTGATGGTGTATCTGAACTCTTCATTTGCTTCATCTTCAATTCTTCTTGATATTGCTTCATACGCTTCTCTTGCTTCATTTTTCCAGGTCCTTTACCGTGGAACTTATGAGAAATCATTCGAAAGGCTTCCTTAGGAGTCAACTGGAATCAACAAAAGAATAAGTCAATGAAGGATGAGTGATGTTCCCACTACAATTTGAAAACTGAAACTTGGAAAGAACTTACAGCTGATTAATAAATGCATTTGTGATAGTAGCAATTTCAAGGTTCATTGCCATTTTTATTATAATCACTAAGCACCCAAACCCACACACATTCTCCTCGTCCATGGTATTAAATTAATTTAGAAAAATAATTGCTTATTTTTCAAAAGCTCTCATGGAGCTGGCAAAAATTAGAGATTATTTGAAGAAACTAGAAGATACTTAAAGTGATAGGTTTACGTGAACTGAAAATGAATTTGCACTACTTATTGAAGTACACATACATGTACTTACATAGGACTAGGAATGCTCTCATGTAACTAACTGACAGTTCAGCATAACTGATTGCAGTTAGCCAGTTAGTTAGTTTAGTTAGTTACAAAAGATGATAAAGTGATAACCACAGAAAAATATTCTATACAATATCACTCCCTTCTCAAGCTAATGATCTGATCTGAAATGTGGAGCAACTTTAACCTTGTCAAGTATTACACAGAAGACAGGCCACTAGAATGCCTGCAGCCTGAACCTGAGAAAATACAAACAACTATCGAAGATTGGCAAGTACTTTATCTGATAAAAAAGATATCAAACTACATGTGCTTCCTAGGTACATGAGTAGAGATCAAATTGAGTCAAGGAAGATATACTTTGATTGTCAGACCAAATAGTGGGAATTAAGAAATGAACTCAAAGTTCAAACAGTCTTAAGAAGTAGACTTTAAGTCTAACTCAATCTTATAAAATGTAGAATTGGATTGGAATCGAAGTGTAACCTCATATTAGAGAGATTGGATTGTTTCAAAAAATTTCATTGAAAAATTAATAAAGTACAAAGCGCATAGGGAGATTAACGTGAAGAAAACGCTAAGGGAGATTAGCAATGAAGAAAATGCTAAGGGAGATTAACAATGAAGAAAACGTAGAGGAGATTACAATGAAGAAAACGCCACAATCAAGATTGATAAGCCGAGGAAGATTTGATGCTTTGAATCGAAAATTCAAATATAGGATTCAAAATTTTTACTCAAGAACTTAGAAAGAATCTCTCTCACCAAAGCTAAGCTTCAGTTTCACCAAAATGTATATTATGAGTATAAAAGTCTACAAAATGTCATTTATACTATGGACTTAAGACTCAAGGCCAACTCACTAAGGGACCCATCCCATAAGCCACTTGAAAACCTAATAGATCTAATGATAGGGAGAAGGATAGAGACTGGAAGGTGTATTATAGAAGGAAGTTTAAAAGAATGATGGAGGTATGTTATGGTAGTTAGGGGTTGGTAACGAATTGTGTATGAGAGGTTGGTCAAGGAGTCTTTTGGGGAGTTGTGATTTGAGTGACAGGATTATACCTGCATGAAAGGGACAATTGATTCCTTTATGAGATTGTATTCCTTTGTTTTCATCAATAAAGAGTTCTTTCCGACCATTGTTTTCCTTCAAGCAGTGTAGCGGTGAGTTAGTGGAGTAGGTGAAGGGGTTCAAGAGATACTAGTGGAGGTAGTTGGGAGTGTGTTTTAAATAGGGGCGTAACACTTAGTGGGAGTATTTGGGAGTGCGTTTTTAATATGAAGGTAACAATTATTGATGTAACAAAGGAATAAAATCTCACAAAGGAACCAATCGTCCCTTTCACACAAGTATAATGCTGTCACTCAATCACAACTCTCAAAAAAATCCTTTATCTAACAAAGATTAGTCTTTATATATAGACCAACCTCTCCTACACAATTCCTTACCAACCCCTAACTACCATACAACCTCCATCATTCCTTTTAAACTTCCTTCTATAACACCTTCGACTCGCTATCCTTCTCCCTATCATTAGATCTAACACTGTTAGACTCTTATAACAAAGTATCTTTGTACACAGTTTTACTAGTAGTCAGTTATAACTATCACTGTCAGAAAGTTATTACTTATCCTATCCTACTGAGCACTAACTCTATAAATAGGATATCTGCCTCAGGAAACACATTGTATTACACAATCATTAATAGAAATTCAGTTTTGTAAAATCAATATGGTATCAAGAGCTCTCGGATTGGTATCCTTGGGTTCCAACTGTAACCAACCCCTCCTCCACCTCTGATTCATGAAATGCCAACTAAATCCCTGTCTCTGACGCACACAGAACTACGTTCACAGGATTACGTTCATTGGTTCCAGTCGCGGCTTTAACGACTTTCCCTAGTCATATTTCTGAGAAGCTTGAAGATAAGAATTTTCTTCTCTAGTAACAGCAAATTAAATCAGTAATCAAGGCTCGTTGTCTCCAATATCTCATTGCAGCAAAAATCCCTTCAAAGTTCTTAACAGAACAAGATCAAGATACCAATCGTACCAATCCAGAGTATATCTCTTGGAAACAGGATCAACTCCTTGCATGGTTACAAACTTCTTTCTTAAGTTCAATCCTTTCTAGGGTTCTTGGCTGGGTATGAAATTTGGAATAAAACTCATGCATACTTCCATCATTAAAGGCACACTAATGTAGGACAACTACAATCTGAACTGTGCAATTCCATACTTGATAATTGTCTTGTCGATGAATTTTTACATCCCATTAAAGCGTTAGTTGATTCTCTTCATTCAATTGGAGAACCTGTTTCACTAAAAAACACCTAAATGCAGTTCTAGAAGGCTTACCTCAAGAATGCGATTATGACTTAATAAATAATTCTAAAATACAGATTTGATAAACCCAACTGCTGAATTATGTGATATTATCTTGATGATCATGAATGTCAACTTTTAGATAAATTGAACTCACATGTATTCCTATAACTAAATTATATGAAGTTTTGTATATTTGACTTAATCATTGAGAACTCTCACACAAAAAGTTGAAATTAATGAAATTCAATTTGTATAAAGCATTATGAAGTGACCAATCTTAAAGTTTGTCTAATTAATTTTTTTAAGGAAAACATATCAAAGCAGTGATCCTGCACAATACGATCTCGGTGCCATTAAAAATTTAAATAAAAGATAAAGAATGTGGAAAACTTACAATTCTCCCAAATTCATCAGTCCTTTCAATGCGAATCTCCCTTTTTTTCTGAGTTTCCTTCTCATCATCATCTACAATTCCAACCAATTTACTTTTCTTCTTGTCCATGTTTCT
>Ga0209700_106544_pt1 | contig 17864 bp, 5 predicted proteins | sample SiratroredBW_FD_187528 | JGI IMG/M metagenome (GOLD analysis project Ga0209700, IMG submission 187528) | Root nodule microbial communities of legume samples collected from California, USA - Siratro red BW (SPAdes) (version 2) | ecosystem: Host-associated > Plants > Roots > Nodule | place: USA...
AGCGTGGTTTATTGATATATGTAGGCCAACTAAAAGCTAGTAATGACAAAGGAAATGGATGAATAGTTTTCTACTAAAGCAATAGTCGAATATGATACGTCACTAACATAGAAAATTCAATACTAAAAAAATTAAGAGATTTAGTCAACGAGGTTAATTAGTTATTCTTATTTTATTGTAAGCACGTAGAAGTTTCAAAATCATACATATGCACAATATGAATGTAATCTAAATCAGGATAACGAAGAGGGGATGTGGAAGGGAGTATTCAGTAAAATTTATATTTAAGATTTTGTGCAACAACTTAAGGCGAGAACATTGCATGGAGGATTGTGTTAAATAGAGTACTCACAAAATATAATTTGACAAAGAGGGGTGTTAATGGATAGTCTATTCTGTCTTATGTGGAAAAAAGGAAGAAACACTAAACCACCTATTCTTCACTTTGAAGACAACAAACCTTGTCTAGAATTTTTGACATAGGTATTTAGGAGTGTGTAATAACCCCAAACAAATTTGAATCAGTTTTGTTTGACAAATGTAAGCAAGAAAGTAGATACGGAGGAGTACGTGAATAGCGATTGTGTGGTGCATACAGAAACAGAAATAACATAATGCTCAAAAATGCTACGTAGATGGAGAGAAAATCTTTGAACTAGAGCAAATACTAAATATTAATCTTAGAAACTAATTTATTAATTTTTAAAATATTATATTTAATGATTAGAGACTAATTTAAAATTTAACAATTATAAGAGACTAAAATTTTAATAGCTAATTTAGATATTAATTTAAATTTTGATTTAGAAATCAATTTAATTACTACTAAATAAAATTCAATTTAGATATCAAATGTATAAAAATTAATTTAACTATCAATTATATAAAAATTAATTTAAAGACTATATAAGACTAATTTAAAAACCAATTATATAAAAATTAATTTAATAACTAATATATATATATATATATATATATATATATATATATATATATATATATATATATATATATATAAAAGATAGTCATGCATCTCAACAATGACACTCAAGAAAATTACTTATTATTTTAAGACGAACTTATATTAAAACAATTAAAAAAACTGTTATATTTAAAAAAAAAAAACTCTACTTAAAAGAATTTTCACCGATAAGATATGCTTAACATATTTGTACATTAATTGCAAAAGCAATTTAGAATTTTAGTCAATAGTTATGCAGATGAAGTCTTTGAAATGATCAGTGAAAGTCAATATGCAAAACGACTAGTCCAGAATGAATCTTGCGAAACATAAATTTCTCCTCATTTTGAAACTTATTTTTTTCTCAAATTTTATAAAATGCTTCCATCTAAAGGAACTAACATTTCTGAAATTTTGAAGGCTTAACCCTCTAACTTTAGAGAAGATATTTGAATATAATATTCTCTTTTCTCTCTGTGTAATCACGTGAAAACAAACAATAACATTAAATTAATACCAAGATGGGATTTTTTTGTCCGTAATGAAATTTCACCCAAGATACCTAATAATCATGGTAATTTAAATCAAAAGTGATTATGTGCTAGTATATCATTCAATGGCATTTTACCTCATACAGGATTTCCTCGACCAGTCGTTCAATTCTTAAGATTCTAGCAACAAAAGGTATAAAACTCTTGTGCCATTCTATATAATGCTTTTTTTTGTCAAATTGTAAGACAATAATAAGTATACAAAAAATATATTTTTTATATATTAAGTTCGTATAAATATGGACGAGTACATATGAAAGATAGAGAAAGATATTTATATTCATAACACACGATATTTATATTCATAACACACCGTATATTTATAACACACATTTAATTTATTTTTTAATTTATGTTATTTCTTAATTATAATTTGTTATTTTTTAATTATATTATTTTTTTATATGATATCGGAGCACATATAATTATTTCTTAATTATAGTTTATTATTTAATTATATTATTTTTCTATATGATATCATAGCACATATATGGTACATACATAAAGTACACAAAGAATTTGTTTCTTAATAATTATAACGAAAAGGTGCATAAAGAAATATGTTACCTACAAGATGACAAATAATTAAGAGATCAGATAAGTTATAATTAAATATAAGTTAGTTCTAATTAAAAGACAACATAAGTATAATTAAGTAAGAGTGTGTTATGATATATGCACATAATATGCAAACTAATTGTTTCTGATAAATGAAGTTTTTTTTTTTTTTTGACTTTTTGTTTTCGATTATTTAACTCTTTTGGAATGTAATGTATGTATTTAATAAAATAGATTAATTGATAATTTAAGTTTAATTATATTGATGGTTTAATGACTTCTTTAAATGTTGAGATTGAAGTGAAGATTGAGATTTAAAAGTGAATGAATGCATGAGTAGAGATTTATATTGTGATTTGATATTGTTAAAAGTGTTGATAAATTTGGTCAAAGCCTAGGCATAGTGTTTTCAAGAAAGAAAACACGTGTGTCTTGGTTAATTAGGAAGTGCATTGTCTAAGGATCTGATCAATAACGATTGATATCCTGACTCTACTAGTAATAGGAATCAAATAGATGATCATTACTAGGTGGTGAAGTCGAAGGAGGTCTGAACTGGGTGATTGCAGCTTGAGACATAGCTGGTCAGAAAAGTCTTAGGGGGACTAATCCTGTCATACATGATTGATGATTCATTTATGTGGAGGCTGTGTGGATTCACAGCATGGAGATGTATGACAGGTGCATATCTCGGGGTCTATTCAATGCACGAGTCTTCCGGAAGTAGAGTCATGTTTGTAGTGTGTTAGATTCTTATATTGTGATAATACATGAAATTGAATGTTTTTTATTTGTTAAAATTTGGTTAGCTTACCCTTTGCTTTTGGTTGTATTGTGTTTCATTTTCTATCTGTGATGATCGTGTCTTGACACGGGAGCAGATAGTGCTGCAGATGGATCTTTGGGAGATCATCTAGGTTTAAGGATGTTGTCAGGAATACTATTATATTTTGAAAAACTTGTATTTGATATTGTAAATATGTTTTGAAATTTCAGTTTAGTATTATTATGTAATCTTAATGCATGTTAACTATGAAGTAATGTAAGATATGCATGATGTTAATACTTTGCCTTAATAGAAGTTTTAATTTTGTGGGGTGTTACATTTTATGGTCTAAAGTCTATAAAAAAATATAACAATCATTCTTGCAACTTTAAAACATGATGAGCATATGGATTGCATTTTGAATAATTTATGATATTCTTCAACAACTTGCAAGGATATCTCGAACCAAACAACTTTCCAATATATTTTAAATGTGGTAGAAATAAGTTGTTACAATAAGATTTCAGCCAGAGTGAAAATAAAATTCTTCAAATAAAAATTTTTAATTTTAAGGATAAATATAAGTTGAAGAGTAAAGTAGTGTACAAATGCTGAAATCCCTGTCAAATTCACCAACACTCTGATATATGAAAACAAAACCCTATTTCAGGTAAGCACCTTGAATTGCTTACACATCTGAAGCACTACAAAAGTTATTAAGCTTAAAATAAAATGACTTATAGTTATGTGATAAGCGTTAATTATTAGTGATTTTATGCAATATTTTGTGTTGATTTTATTATTTATTCAGTTGATTTTGTTATTAATTTAGTTGATTCTGTTATTAATTTAATTAAGTCTTGATTTTATTTCGTATTAATTATTAGTTTGATTTGGTATGATTTTGTTATTCAATTATGTTTAATTAGAGATTTTGTTTCCGTTTATTGTTTATTTTATTATTTAAAGTTGTTTTAATTAGAGATTTTGTTATTGATTCTATTTCAATTAGAGATTTTATTTTATTTATTATTGATTTTTCTATTTAATGCGTTTTATTGTGGAAAGAGAAAATTTTGTTAAGAGTTAGGTTAAATCTAAAGGGAGAGAGAATGAGAAACGCTGGAATTAAGGAAAGGAGCAAAAAAATAGATTACAAGTGACTTTTTACTGACCCTAAAAGGGGAGCTCAAGCTAAAACTCACTTAAATTAGAAAGAAGCCCTGAACGAAAGCGTCAACGCCACTGAAGAGGGAAGTACGAAACAACAGCCACTCTGTAACAAACATCAGGGATGATGTATAATAGAGAGGTTAGGTTGAACAAGGGAGCATGCATCATCTTTGGAAGATCTTTTGAAGCACTGTTGTGATCAAGATTTTTCTTTTTCCTTGTTTATTGTATTTTCATGGCTACCATGCGTAGCTAATTTCTCTTCTCCTTGAGGTTGAATGTCAATTCTCAAATTCACATACACTCTTGATATTGTTTTATGTTATTTAATTTAAATACCTTTGTTACGTTTTGTTTAGCATTTATATATTCTAGATTTCTCATTTTGACTGAAAAGCATTATTTGAAATTGGAAAGAAAAGTTCTACTTATTGCATGTATACATTCAGGAATGAAGTGTAACGTAATGACTGCTCATTGCAAATGTTCTTAATGCTGATTAATTTAATCTAGTAACTAGGAATAGAGCTAGATAATTTAATCTATGAATTTCAATGCTAGAGGAATCAGGTTAAAAAGGTTCTGATTTGCACAGAAGGGTAATTTAATGAGATGACATAATTACTTAATTATGAGTGTATGGGAAGGAGAGAGAGTTACAATTCAATCCCAAGGCTTTTATTATTATTACTTTTATCACTTTTAATTGCTTTATTGTTACGTTCTTTAAATTCCCCAAACAAAATCATTGTTATTATTTGTTCACTATACATTGACACATATTCAGTTTTCAATTAAATTTCGTTCCTTGTGGATACGATACTCTTCTTATTTACTATATTACTTGAGGACTCAGTACACTTGCTGAAAATCCGTTAACATTATGTATGAACAGAATGATGAAAAAGTGTAAATCTAATTTGATTTCTCCCTTTACTTTAGGTTTATTATCACTAATTAAATAAAATGACTTTCATAGTGGATCGAGGTAAATTTTAGGTCCAAAATAGATCGGAATAAATTTTAGATCTAAAGTAAAATTATGAGTTGTAAAAAATAATTTACTTATAACTTAGAAGTTATATAAATACACGCTTATTGAGTGTTTCTTTTAAATTACTAGAAAATGATTAATGATTCTTGTTAAATTTCACATGAAAATACATTGAAAAAAAGTACAACTACAGGCCATAGGGGTATGAAAAATCATCTTCCATTTGTGTTTGAAAGTGATTAATGATTCTTGTTAGCTTTATCCAATCTGAGAGACTACCAAACATTTAATACAAAACCCTTCTAATATTGAAGCATTTCTCTAACTGTTGGTGTTGCAGAGAAACATGTCCTCATAAGAGAGAACTGAATTTGAAAAGTTCGGCTTCATACACTGTGATGGTGGAGGAGAGATCAACGATCATGAATTGGCTAAGAGGAAAACAGAGGAAGCAGTTGCACCTTGTTGCTCTATTTAGGATCTTGAATTTTCACTGAAGCGGAAGCCATAATTTAGGACTCGAAATAACGTGCCCAGAATCTCGCATGCAATCACGTAGAGAAAAAGACAATGAATAGTGGAACGTAAAAACTTTTTCTTATTTTCTTAATGCAATAGTAGTACATGTGTTTGGTTTTATACAACGTGAAAATGGACTGTGTAGCCAAAAATGAAAAATGGCCCAACAGAGAAAAATAAACCCAATAGCCTCCCCTCAAGCGGTATGACGATAATCCATCATACCTAGCTTGGAAACAGCAGCTTCAAAGATATTTTTCTTCAAAGCCTTAGTGAAGATATCAGCTGGTTGCTTGGATCCTTTGATTGGAAGAAGATGAAACAATCCATTTTGTAGTCTCTCTCTAACCACATGACAGTCAATCTTTATGTGTTTGGTGCGTTCGTGAAAAACGGGATTTTGTGTTATATGTCTTGTGGCTTGGTTATCACAGAATAGGTTTGCAGGATCACTTGTATTTATTTAGAGCTCTTGAAGAAGAGTCTTGATCCATTGTAGCTCGCATGCACTTGATGCTAATGCACAATACTTTGCCTCTGATGAAGATCTGGAAACGGTGCTCTGCTTCTTCGTTTTCCAAGATATCAATGCTGCTCCCATGTATATACAGAACCTAGTGGTTGATCTGCGTGTAAAGTTGCATGACGCCCAATCTGAATCACTGAATGCATTGAGTTTCATGTTTGATTCGTCGGGAAAAACAAGCCTCGAGTAGGCGACCCCTTTACGTATCTCAGAACCTGGTTGACTGCTTGATGATGATGTATATTTGGAGATTGAACGAATTGACTTAAAAACGACTGCAAAATTTATATCAGGCCTGGTGTTTGTCAAATATAATAACTTTCCTATAGCACGACGATACACTTCTTCTTCATGGGTAGATTTATTCTGATCAAGGCTCATTTTCGTGTCCTTTGTAATAGGAGTTGAGTAAGGCTTCGCAGCAAGCATACCACTATCTACCAATATATCTAATGCATATTTTCTTTGGTTAATATGTATTCCTTGTTTTGATCTAGTTACCTCAAATCCTAGAAAAAAACTCAGACGCCCGAGATCTTTGATCTTGAACTTTCTATCTAGAAATTCCTTGACCTTGCTTATCTGTTCAGCATCATCTCCAGCGAGAATGATGTCGACAACGTACACAAGCAGTGCCATGAAATTAGAAGTCATTTTCCTTGTAAAAAGAGAATAATCAGATGAAGATTGTGTAAAGCCAACATCATGTAAACAATTAGAAAGTTTTGAATACTACTGTCGACTCGCCTGCTTTAATCCGTATAAGGATTTCTTGAGGCGGCACACTTGATTCGGTTTCTCTGTACATAATCCTTGAGGTAGATCCATGTAAACTTCTTCATCTAAATCACCATGTAGAAATGCATTATTTACATCAAGTTGATCGAGGTGCCAATTCTTCGCAGTAGCAACAACAATTAAAAGACGAATAGTCGTTATTTTGGCAACTAGTGAAAAAGTTTCATGATAATCAATCCCTTCAACCTGCGTGTAACCCTTTGCCACCAAGCGTACTTTGTAACATTCAATTTTTCCATCTGCATTAAACTTCAGTTTATATACCCACTTACATCCTATGGATCCCTTTCCTGGAGGAAGATCAATGATACTCCACGTCTCATTTATGTTGAGAGCTTCTATTTCATTCTTCATGACATTCCTCCATTCTTCCTTTTTGACAGCTTTCTCGTATAATTTTGGTTCAACATGTGATGACACAGAAGCTATTAAACATAATTGATTTTTGTTTAGAGAGTTATATCGAAGAACCGAACTTATGGGGTACCTAACCTGTGTGTTGTTGTAGCTGATTATGGAGTTATGAATTTGGTGATGATAGTCCTTCAGATAATCTGGTGCCTTTCTCAATTTGCATGATCTTCTCACATCATGATCTTCAGGTGTATTTTCTTCCATCTGTGTATGAGTATCTTCTTGCTGCACGTTAATATGTTCACCACCACTCTCGTATAACAAGTCAGATTGATCTTCTTCAAAGTCAATACGTCCATTTTGGTCTTCTAGCTGAACAAAGGTTTCTTCATAGAAAACAACATCCCTGGAAATAAAAATTTCCCTAGATTTTGTGTCTAACACAACGTATCCCTTCACCCCATTTTTGAATCCTAAGAAAATGCATTTTCTGCTTCTAGTGTCAAACTTACTTCTATTGTTCGATATTGTAGACACAAAACACAGGCAGCCAAATACCTTGAAAGCAGAAAAATCAGGTTTCTGTTTATATAGAACTTCATATGGAATCTTGAAACTTATGCCAGCAGAAGAAATGCAGTTTATAATAAATACAACATGTGATATAGCATAGTTCCAGAATGGTTTAGGTAAATTTGAGTGAAACATTATACTCCTTGCAACATTAAGTATGTGTTGATGCTTTCTCTCAACTACTGAATTTTGTTGGGGAGTTTCTACACAGGAGGTCTGATGTATAATCCCAAGGTTATCATAGAACTCTTTGCAATTGAATTCAGAACCATTATCAGATCTTATGATTTTAATGTTTCTATTAAACTGGGTTCGTGCATAAATAACAAAATTATTAAAGAGACTTCTAGTTTCGCTTTTGTTCTTCATCAAAAATACCCAAGTATGTCTAGAATGGTCATCAACAAGTGTAAGGAAGTATCTATGTCTATGCACAAAACTAATGTTAAACGGTCTCCATATATCAACATGTATTAGATCAAAAATATCAGAAGTAACAATTTCACTGGTTTGAAAACTCAATCTATGTTGTTTTCCATAATGACAGTACTCACATATATTGTTCAGATCATATTTGATACCAGTATAGTTTTTACAGATATTATCCAAGATTTTATTTGAAGGGTAGCCTAATCTAAAATGCCAAATATCAATGTTACACGTTCTAAAGCTTGTTATATTATTAACGCTGCACATATCTTCATCAGCAACACGATACAAACCTTCAACGAGTCTAGCATGCCCAATCATCTTCAATGTATGGGTATCCTGAATCTGATACACATCCTGAGAGAATACACACTGAAAATCTCTATGGGTAATAAGTTTTTGAACGGAAACAATGTTTAAGGTAAATGCAAGGACGTAATAAACATCATAAATGGTAAGGTTCTCAGTTAAACGAACAGTCCCTGCATAATTTGATTGAACAAAAGTTCCATTTGGTAAATTTATTTTAAGAGGTTTAATCTTTCGAAAGCTGATAAAAATATTCCTTAAACATGTAAAGTGATCAATTGCTCCTGTATCAAGTACCCAAAATATATTACCTTTCACATTTTGTGTAGATTTTTCTTCACTTATTATATTAACTCGCCCATTTGATTGTTCAGAATTGTGTAATATTTTCAATAATTGTTGGACTTGCTCACTCGTCAAGAATTGATAAGCTTTTTGGCTATTATGTTCTTCCATATTTCTTGAAGCTTCTTGTTGTGTCTCAATTTGATTTATATTACTTTTATATCTCTGTTTCATCCAAGGCGGAAAACCGTGTTTGGAGTAACATTCATCCGCACTATGATTCATTTTGTGACAATAGCTACATTGCTTCCCATAATTCTTTGATCTTGCTCTTCCTTGTGATTTCCATCCACCATGCGGTTTCCACGTATTGAATTGCCCTTCACGATATCCCTGTCCTTGAAATTTTAATTCTTGACTATCAACATTGTTGATAATAGCAGATTTTGATTCAGCTAGTTCTCCTCCAGCAAGTTGTCGTTCTTATTGTTGCACAAGAGAGAATACACAGTTAATGCTTGGCAAAGGATCCATGAGAAGAATTTGCATTTTAACGTTTATATACATGTCTCCTAAGCCCTTCAAGAATGACATAACACGTTCTTGAATCCCTATAACCAATGATGATCTTCGCAATCTCAGAATGACACTTAGTTTCACAGGTGCATGACGGTATGGGTCTTAAAAAATCCAATTCTTCCCACATAACCTTGAGATCTGTAAAGAACTCAGAACGCTTCTCTCCCCCTGTTTGACCGAGTTGATTTCCTGTATTATGTCAGAAATACGAAAATGGTAGCCCTTCGAGAATCTCTCTCTCAAATCTTTCCAAAGATTTTCGGCGTTATCGATATATATAGTGCTATGTGAAATCTGTGTATTGAGAGATTGGGTAATCTAGGATATCACCATCATTTTGCATCTTTCCACGCACCATGGAGAGGATCCGTTTTCACAAGTTCTTGAATCTCACCATTGATGAACTTTATCTTGTTCTTAGAAAGCAATGCACGTTTCCTTGCACAACTCCATGTGTGATAGTTTGAGCCATCAAGAGCAGGGGTAACTAGGATCATCCCTGGATTTTCTCCAAGGTACAAATAGAATGGATTTGCTGGATTCTGTAATGGATCCATAACGTTCTTCAAGAAAGCAAGAAAATTTTGAAAAACAAAATGAAACAGAGGAGGAAAAACTATTGATAACACAATTATAGAGATGAACGAAGGGAAGGGACAGAGCGGGATTAACTCGCTCTTATACCATCTTGAATTTTCACTGAAGCGAGAGCCATAATTTTGGACTCGAAATAACGTGCCCAGAATCTCGCATGCAATCACGTAGAGAAAAAGACAATGAACAGTGGAACGTAAAAACTGTTTCTTATTTTCTTAATGCAATAGTAGTACAGGTATTTGGTTTTATACAACGTGAAAATGGACCGCGTAGCCGAAAATGAAAAATGGCCCAACAGAGAAAAATAAACCCAATATAGGAAAAGGAGGATTTGGAATGCTTTCCTCATCGTCTATTCAGAATTTTTAACAATTTCAAGCAGAGGCAAGTTTCTCTATCACTTTAGAAATGATTCAATGTGCAAACTGGTTTTGAAATGGACACATTTATTATAATTTCTTTAAAATAATTATTTTTAAGTTTTTAAATTATTCATATATTGTTTGACACTTTAAAATAATTAAAAATATATATATATATATAATATAATTAAAATCAGTTATTTTTTTAACGTGAAATTTATGATGTAATCATAATAAAATTAACTTGTTTCTTTAAAAAAATATAAAATAGTTATTACATTATTTTATTTTATAGTCAGCTTTTTTTTTAAGTTATAACTGTTTCTCTTATTAAGGGTAACGAAATTCTATTAAAAAATCAAAATTAATGAATAGTTACATCAATTTTAATTTTAATTAGTGTTTATGTGGAGGGGAAAAAAACTGAGATAGTTAGATAATACAAAGTGAGAATATGTATGTAGTGAGAAATGTCAAAGGATAAAATTCAAAATTAATATTATTTGATATTTGTAATAGATATTTACATAAAAAATATTTTAATTCCTTAGTACGGATGTATTTTATCCGAGTAATTTTTGTTTAAATATTTTTGTAAAAATAAGGTATTTATAAAATAAAATTATAATACATATTTAGATGTATGGAATTAAAACCATCTTTTAAATATATTAATTTTATTTAAATTTATATCCTGTGGTAAAAATTATTTAAATTTTTTCATAAAATTTATTTTATTATATAACTTAATTTTTGTTATACTTTAAAATCAGCTTTTTAGTTTATATTTTCAAAAACTATTTTTTTAAGTTTTTTTAATGTGATTGCACTTATTAATAAACTTTTGAGTTTTCTTTAAGCTTGTGTTTTATTGTGTTTGATATTGAACGTGCATATTGTAAATACATTGTCGGAATGTTGACAAAAACATGACTTAAAGACATATATTAATATTAATATGATATGAGTTATGCAATTTTTGGTAATTCAATCTCTAATATGAATAGTAATTCCATCTCTAATTACTTTTTATTAAGATACAAAAAAGTCATCTCTAAATAAATAATTATTTTCTATAATCACTAATTACTTAAAAATATAATATCTAATTATATTATAAATTTATTAATAATAGAAAGTATTTTAGATATAAACGTTTTTTAGTTTATAAAATAGTATTTAAATTAAATAATATAATAATTAATTATTTTTCATTTTTAAATTAATTAATATAATCAATAAGAATTTTTTGTCTACAAATTAATTACTATTTAATGATTTTTTATAATAAGAAAAGCTTAAATATTATAATTATTATTTAAAAATAAAAATACACCTAAATACATACTAGTAAGTATTTCTCTAATATTTTTTTATCATATTCTTAAATTAAGATTAAATAAACTTATTTATTCTTATATTTCGTGATTATATTTCTTAGTAGTAATTTAACGACTAAAATTAATTGATCGCTACAATAAATTAAAAATTGGTAACTACTTTAGTGCTATTAGATATTATTATTACTATTGTATTTTGGTTACTTTTTTTGTACTAATTTAATAATCGAAATTAATTTGTTGCTAAAATATATTAAAATTTTATTATTTTTTAATTATTATCAACCATCGTATTTTAGTTGTTAAATTTGGTCATTATTATTTTTATAGTGATTTAACGATCAAAATACAATTGATCACTAACATAAATTGAAAATTGATCGATATTTTGATCATTATTAACGACTTAATTTTTGATAGCAAAATTCAGTTATTAATTTTATTTTTTAGTTATTTAACTACTAAAATCAAATTCAATAGTTATTTCAATCACAATTTACCATTTGCTTTAGTAGTTAAAATATATATATATATATATATATATATATATATATATATATATATATATATATATATATATATATATACTTTTTTTTAGTGTATAGATTTTGATATTTAATTCTTAGTGTTTAGTTCTTATTATTTAATCGTTGTATAGATTAAAATACTCATAATGAACATATAGTTAATCTTTTTGTCGATTAAAAAAAATTACATTATAAAGTATATTATTCCAACACCTTTGATAATACAAATATGCATATATGTTTACTTTCAAATAAATAAAACTCTATGATATTAGTTATACAGAATCCTAAAATAAGTTATAGCTTGATAACTCTTTAAAAAGAATATTATTACTATTTAATTTAAATAATATTACAGTATTTTGAATAATACAAATGTTTACTTTCAAACAAATGGAACTCTATTAGTTTATGTTTGGTCGTGTGTACAGGTAGTCCAGTCCAATGTAGCAGCTATCTTGAGTGGATGGAATACAGGGAGACGAAATAGAAATACTGTACTTGAGATGTATAATAATTGTCCTTTTAAGAGGGAAACACTTGTAAGTCTGATATGTAACTTGCTTGCTAAATTGGTGCATTGATGTTGGTGGGTGGGAAAACTGTCTTGGTGTGGCTAACCAGTGAAGCAAGTAAAGCACTATGGTAAAATAAGCTATTTATAGGGAGAATTGTTTGAAAATTGTATTGTTTATCTTGTAATATGTTAAAGGTTATTCCCTTATTTTGTATTAGGGTTAGAACACTCCTTGACTACTCCTATTAATTTATTCGTCGTTGTTCTCGTAAGAGACTGGTTGGCTTTAGCAACAACAATATTTTCTTGACTTGCTCCTGATGTTGATCTTCGCTAGAATGTTCCAAGTGCTCCGAGTTCCACGTCCCAAGAGGGGGGTCCTGCAGTCACTTCGACACTCAAGTCAATTTAGAGTTAGAGTGTGCAGAATATAAATCAGAGTTTAAAAGTACCTTGTTTAAGGTGACTGAAACTGTATTTATAGACATTATATTGGGCCTGAAGAGCTTTGCGCCCATCCTGTTCTATTATGATTTTATAACATAAATTAGTTATATAACATTGGTTATGATTTATACTTACCTGTGATATTTTTTCTTCTGATGAAAATACCACGTGCCACACATGCATTTAATGTGAAATGGTTATCTGAAGTTACAGATGTAATGACGGAGTCCGACAGGAAACACTTATCGGTCGGTCGGCCATATGGTACATAGGCCCCCCAGTTCTTGAGGGTACAAGGTGGTCGAAAAGGATTTGTTGAATATATCCGACCGTGTGGAGTGGTAGACTGTTGGGCTATCTATGCCGACTATGATGGGTCGCAAAATCTCATTTCCCGCGCTTGTGGCTTTGCGCCTCTTCAATGTCTGTGCGTGAACTGACAGGTACATCAATCTCAGCCGTTGGTGGTAAATAGATCGTGCGCAGCAGAAGCGGCCACGTCACAATGAAATTTGGCTATAAATAGCTCTTTAATCTCGTCATTCGTTGTCGTTTTCATTTCCTAAGCCGAGTAGATCTGCCAAGTCTTCGGTCATCCATTGCCATTCTTCGAGGTAATCATGGCTTCCTACTCTTTGCATTCTTATTCCACTTCTGGATCTTCTAGTGGTCGGTCTGCTTTGAATGACCGTAGGAATATTGCTGAGCAGGGGGTTAGTCCTATTGGGGGGTCGTTAGGTAGTACATCTAATATTGGTAGTAGTTTTGCCGGTAGGGACGAGAGGGTGAGGTTAGACAAGCCTATGGCAGAAAACAGGAAGGTAGAGTCTCCGACCCCTTGTAATAATACAGAGGATGTTAACGCCTCTAATGATGACTGGATGGTTCAGGATGTGAGGTCTGCATATTCTAGGTTTTTAACCACTGCTGCCCTTTGGGCCTTAGTTGATGTTAAGGACATTGTAGATTCCTCTGTTCCAAATAGTGTCTTTTCGTTGTGCCGGTGTTTGCCTACCGTCCGAGTATTTTACGGTCGGGGTTTATTTCCAGTGGACTTCTTTTTCATGTATGCTCGAGTGATGAAGGACTCCTGTATTGTGATTCCTTTTGACGATTTCTGTTCGGACGTCTTGCGTTTTCTGAATGTCGCGCCCACTCAGTTGCACCCTAATGGCTAGGCATACATTAGGGCGTTTTAGTTTATTTGTTCTGCCTTAGCCATCACTCCTACTATTCCTTTGTTCTTTTCTCCCTACTTGACCCGACCGGGGTCAAAAGGTAGGATGGTTATCTCTTATCAGTCAGTCCCGCAACTTTTTGTTTAAAACATACTTATCCTCGTACAAACACTTCAAAGACACTTTCATTAAAATTTCCTTTGGGGAGGTTGGCTGGAAATACATTTTTAATGGGAAAGAGCCAAAGTTTCCCCTATATTGGACTAGATCCCCTGCTCGCATTGCGTTTTGGCCGCGGTCAGGATTATCGACAGAGGATACCTTGGCACTTTTTGTGCTTGATAGTCTTCCTAGGGGTATCCCTGCCCGAGATATTCTCAACACCTATTGGTGTGAACACCTATTCTTCTTTTATGCCTAACCATTTTGCCTTAATGATTGTTGACCGTGTTTTCCTTGTGCAGACATCCTTGTTTCCCAGACACCCGCCTAACAAAGTTTTCAAAGACTTATTGTCATATGTGCCAACCGGGGAGGGCAGCAAGCGGGCTGCCAAAGACAAGGGGAAATCTGTTCCCTGGACACCAATGCCTCCAAAAAGGGTTGAACCGCTGGCCGTGGTGCCTCCATCACCTGTTGGTCTCAACCTGGGCCATTAGAGAAAAAGAGAAATCAAAGCAAGGCTTTAACCGATCGTCCTCCCAACGATCACCTAATCGTTTGAAGGAGGTGGCTACCGATCACGAGAAAACTTCTACTTGCAATTTTTTGAACAAGAAAATTATTATAGCTGACGGCGTTGTCATCGGATTGAATGACTACAAAAAAAATAATTTTATTCCCTCTACCCGCAAAGAGCTGAGAGACACTCTCATCGAAGCATTTCTCTAAGTGTTTGGTGTTGCAGAGAAACATGTCCTCGTAAGAGAGGACTGAATTTGAAAAGTTCGGCTTCAGTTAGTAGCAACAATGAGGCTTCATACACCGTGATGGCCGAGGAGATATAAACGATCATGAATTGAAACTGTTTATCCGGGCTATATCCATGACATTCCAATTGCAGATAAAATGCTTTTCTCATCGTCTGTTCAGGCTTTTTAACAATTTCAGGTAGTAGCACTTTACACGGGTATTTCTTATCTCGGATATGATTCAATAGTAAATGTGCAAACTAGTTTTGAAATGGACACATTTGTTATAATTTCTTTAAAATAATTATTTTTAAGATTTTAAATTATTCATATATTGTTTGACCCTTTAAAATAATTAAAAAAATCAAAAGAATATAAAATATAATTAAAATTAATTTTTTTTAACGTGAAATTTATGATGTAATCATAATAAAATTAACTTGTTTCTTTAAAAAAGATATAAAATAGTTATTAGATTATTTTATTTTATAGTCAGCCTTTTTTTTTTAAGTTATAACTGTTTTTGTTATTAAGGGTAAGGAAATTCTATTAAAGAATCAAAATTAATGCACAGTTACATCAATTTTAATTAGTGTTTATGTGGAGGAAAACAAAACTGAGATAGTTAGATAATACAAAGTGAGAATATGTATGTAGTGAGAAATGTCAAAGGATAAAATTCAAAATTAATATTATTTGATATTTTTAATGGATATTTCCATAAAAAATATTTTAATTCCTTAGTACGGATGTATTTAATCCGAGTAATTTTTGTTTAAATATTTTTGTAAAAATAAGGTATTTATAAAATAAAATTATAATACATATTTAGATTTATGGAATTAAAACCATCTTTTAAATATATTAATTTTATTTAAATTTATATCCTGTGGTAAAAATTATTTAAATTTTTTTCATAAAATTTATTTTATTATATAACTTAATTTTTGTTATACTTTAAAATCAACTTTTTAGTTTATATTTTCAAAAATTATTTTTTTAAGTTTTTTTAATGTGACTGCAGTTATTAATAAACTTTTGAATTTCCTTTATTCTTGTGTTTTATTGTGTTAGATATTAAATGTGCATATTGGAAAAACATTATAAGAATGTTGACAAAAACATGACGGAAAGACATATATTAATATGATATGAATGAGTTTTGATAATTTCATTTTTTATGCGATCTCTGATAATTCAATTTCTAATATGAATAGTAATCCCATCTTTAATTACCTTTTATTAAGATACTAAAAAAATCATCACTAAATAAATAATTATTTTCTATAATCACTAATTACTTCAAAATATAATATCTAATGATATTATAAATTTTTATTAATAATACAAAGTATTTTAGTTTATAAAATAGTATTTAAATTAAATAATATAATAATTAATTATTTTTCATCTTTAAATTAATTAATATAATCAATAATAATTTTTTATAATAAGAAAAGTTTAAATATTATAATTATTATTTAAAAATAAAAATACACCTACATACATACTAGTAAGTAATTCTCTAATATTTTTTTATCTTATTCTTAAATTAAGATTAAATAAACTTATTTATCCTTAATTTTCGTGATTATTTTTCTTAGTAGTAATTTAACGATTAAAATTAATTGATCGCTAAAAGAAATTAAAAATTGGTAACTACTTTAGTGTTATTAGATACTATTATTATTGTATTTTGGTTACTATTATTTTTACTAATTTAATAATCGAAATTAATTTGGTTGCTAAAATATATTACCATTTTATTATTTTTTAGTTATTATCAACTATCATCGTATTTTAGTTGTTAAATTTGATCACTATTATTTTTACAGTGATTTAGTGACCTAAATATAATTGATCGTTAATATAAATTAAAAATTAATTGATATTTTCATCATTATTAGCGATCAAAATATTTTGATAATAAAATTTAGTTACTAATTTTATTTTTTAGTTTTTTAACTACTAAAATCAAATTCGATAGCTATTTCAATCACAATTAGTTAGAATTTATTTTAATAGTTAAAATTGGTATATATATTCTTTTGGTAGTGTATAGATTTTGATATCTAATTCTTAGTGTTTAGTTATTATTATTTAATCTTTGTATAGATTAAAATACTCATAATGAACATATAGTTAACTTTTTTTATTAAAAAAAATACATTATAAAGTATATTATTCCAACACCTTAGATAATACAAATATGTATATATGTTTACTTTCAAATAAATAAAAATCTATGATATTAGTTATACACAATCCTAAAATAAGTTGTAGCTTGATAACTCTTTAAAAAGAATATTATTACTATTTAATTTAAATAATACTAAAGTATTTTGGATATTACAAATGTTTACTTTCAAACAAATGAAACTCTATCTGTTTATGTTTGGTTTTATGTGTACAGGTAGCCTCATGTTTGGTTTTATGTGTATAGGTAGCCTCAAGGTAGTTAAAATTGAGATTTTGAGTAGGATCGTTGAGAGTTTATAAGATCGTAAATTGTGAAATCGTAATACGAATTGTAGATTTAAATTTTTTTAAATATATATATATATATATATATATATATATATATATATATATATAAAATAAAATTTTTGT
>Ga0209700_106545_pt1 | contig 17861 bp, 9 predicted proteins | sample SiratroredBW_FD_187528 | JGI IMG/M metagenome (GOLD analysis project Ga0209700, IMG submission 187528) | Root nodule microbial communities of legume samples collected from California, USA - Siratro red BW (SPAdes) (version 2) | ecosystem: Host-associated > Plants > Roots > Nodule | place: USA...
AAAAAAAAAAAAAAATATATATATATATATATATATATATATATATATATATAAGTGAAAACAGTTATACCCGTAAATGGAATGAAATATCTATCTATCAAATTCGAAGTCAGAAAAGTTAATATTTATAGAATATTAAATTACTAAAAAAAGGTTAAACGGGTAAATAAAATTAAATATATAGATAGATTTGATTAATTATTATATCCACAATTGATTAGATTAGTAAAATATTATATTAGTACATAATATAAGATAGAATTATAATCATATCGAGTTAATAAAATAAATTTGGTAAAAAGATTATATCCAAGATCTATCTATAATATTCTTGATATTCAAAATATATTATTTAAACCTTCTAAAACATGTGATGAATTCTCCTATAAATACAACACACAACGCACAACACAGTAAATCATTCCATCTTTCAAGAATATACAAATTTTGACTTTTTTAGCATTTAAATTTGAATATCGATATCACACAAACATGACTACTTTAAAATTGGTGAAGAAGACACACTCCAATAAGAGGCATCATGATGAAGGTGATGAGTCTGTTTTTTCGATTCCAATGGAATCACTTCCAAGAGACAAGAGGCAACACACTGATAGCAATGAGTCTACTTTGATTCCAACGAAATCACTTCCCCAAGACTTGTTGGTCAATGTGATTGCAAGGGTAAGCTCTCAATCTTACATTGATCATTACAGCATGAAAGTATGTTGCAGAAAAATTTTTTAATGCTTCAAAAGACAACTACATGTGGCAACAAGTTTCTTTGGAAAAGTTTTCGTTGTTTCCATGGTTACATGAATCGGTGTTTGATTCTTTTATGCAAAGTTGTAAGGAAGCTGGGAATATTGAAGCTTTGTATAGAGATGGATTACGACAACTGTATGGTTATAAAGGAAATATAGAAAAAGGCATCGAAGATTTGAAGATGGCTGCTGAAAAGGGTCACCTTGAAGCAAGATATGTATATGGTTTGATTTTATTATGTTCTTACGATGATGATTTGAGAAAACAAGGAGTTCAGTGTATGCAACTTTTGAGAAACGCCAAATATGTCGTAAATTGCAGAAATAAGGTAAAGGCATTATCTATGAGGGTATGGAAAAGACCTAATGGAACACTAGTGCGCAATCCAACCCCTTTATGTTGCAAGAAGCCATGCAAAGGTTGGAGTCTAAAGAAAGGTACTTGGGAACCGATAGACAATGAAGATGATGATGATAGTATTCAAAATTCATGTGAAAATTGTAGGTGGGATGTTGAACTTGATTTTTTCTATGATGTTTTATTTTTTTAATCTTCAAATAATGGAATTTTTTAGTTTTTGAGTTTAAGTTTGTTTTACATTTTATGTATTATTTTTTAAATATAAACTTTGAATGAAAATGTGAAAAATTGACTTTTCTCAATGATATCAAATTAGTGTTATTAAGTCATTTTATGATGAATTAATTGTTACAAACATGTTTCTCAACAAATACAAATAACGAGGTAAGATGTTAAATAGTAGTGGTGCTGGTAGATGTTTTGCTTTGATGGTTGGAAACAATGTTTTTAAAGAAAAGAGAAAGAAAAGAAAAAAGTGATGAAAGGATGATTTTTCGTTTTTCACGTTTAAATCTGATCAATCTCTAAATTTATCATTTTTTTTTTGGTCAAATTTCATTCCGGTATTTTTCTCATTCAATCGAAGATAATGTAAAAATAAAAGATGATTAGTAAACAATATATATAATAAGGAGAAAATATTTTTTAATTTAATTATTTTTCTTGAATTAAATAATTAATATATAAATTTAATTATTTTTACGTGAAGGTTATTAATTTTCACCAACTAAAATTTGCCATTTTTATTTCTTACTAGTTAATAACAAGTAAAAGATATATCTCCTTTCAAAAGATGCTGTTCATCCATTTTCTTAAATAAATTTGAAACAGTAACTTTTCAGTAATATTTTTCTTCTCTATTTCCTACAAAAGCATAATATTTATTTTCAAAATATTATACACCTACTTATGTACCATTGTTAGAAAAGAAAAGAAAAAAAAAAAGCATTTGGTTTCACTATAATTTGAGGTTGAATTGGAAAAATATGTTTCGTGGTTACTCTTTTTGAAAAGTAACATTTAAGGGTACTTGATAGAATTTGAATTTTTAGTTTCTCAGGAAAAATCTGAAATAGGGAAATGAAGCAATATTTTTAAGGAATGAAATTTCTACAAAACAAATTTATTAATGTGGTGAAAAACTGACTCTTTTAAATTAAAACATTTTTTCTTAATATAAATTAAAATAAGTTTTTTATATTTTATGTATTATTCTTTATAAAATAAACTTCGAATGAAAATGTGAAAATTTAACTTTTTTAAATAATACTAAATTGATGTTGTTAAATAATTTTATGATAAATGCAAATAACTTGGAGGTCACATATTGAATAGTACAGACGCAGGTAGATATTTTGCTTTGATGATTGAAACCAATGTTTCTAAAGAAAAATAAAAAAATAGTGATAAAAGGATGATTTTTTGTTTTTCACTTTTTAAACTTTGATTAATCTCTTATTTTTTTTTTCAAATTTCATTTCGTTATTTTCCTCGTTCAATCGAATGTACGGTAAAACTAAAAACTAAAAGATGATGACTGATTATATAATAAGGATAAACTATTTTTTAATTTTATTATTTTCTTGAATTAAATAATTAATATATAAAGTTAATTATCTTTCGTGAAGGTTATTGATTTTCACCAATTAAAATTTGCAATTTTTATTCGTTACTTGTTAATTGTATTGTATTATTTAAAATTAATATCAAGATTAATTAAATGGTGATACTTTTATTTTTTTAATTATAAAAATAATTAAAAAAAGAACATCATAGTTTTATTTTATTGTGAATCATATATCATATTTATTTATAATAATTATAGAAAAGTCTTCTCCGTCGTATTAAAATATTACATATATATATATATATATATACATATATATATATATATATATATATATTTACACTTATTTTTTTATAATACATTAGTTATCTGCTTGCTAAAAGGATGAAAAATATAAATAATTAAAATCATAGTGTCATATAACATAATCTCCTTTAAAAAGGCACTCTTCATCCATTTATTAAATAAATTTGAAACAGTAATTTTTTCTTTCCTTTCTTACAAAAGCATAATATTTCTTTCCAAAATATTATACACCTACTTATGTATTATTATTAAAAAAGAAAAAAATATTTGGTTTCATGATAATTTGAGGTTGAATTTGGAAAATATGTAAATGAAGCAAGATTTTTAAGAAATTTATTCAAATTCACTTAAATTCATGTAAACAAAATATTAGAGGACAAAGAGATTGTAGATGTCCAGCCTATCCGCAAGAATACAATAGTAAAATATATTTTCTTCAAAGTATTTTTATCATTAAAAAATTTAGGTGTGAAATTAACAAATTACGGGTTCTTCCTGCACTTTCGTACTCTCTTCCTGTATCTCTATAGGAAAACTAAAAATATCATTTCATTATCTTTTTTACTTTCTCAGCTGCACCCTTCTTTATTTTCTTATATTCTTGATTATATAATTCTGAATACAATATTTTTAAAAAATTCATAATATAAAAAGAATTATATATCAAGTTACGCAATCTAAATTATATAATCAGAATACAAATTTTGGAAAGGTATTTTTCGTATTTTTTATTTATTATGGAGGTGCAGGAAGACGCCGTCGAAATTGCCGAGATCAAGAAGCCCCAAGTTAGGATGGTGCACCTCCATACTTTCTTCCTACGCCTCCATAGATTTTAAATTTTCTAAAATGGCCAATTGAAAAAGACTAGGAGACTCTTCCTTCACTGTGGGTGGCGCATCGGAGTGAAATGAGGACACGGAGGTGCAGGGTTACATAAGGGTAATTAGGACTTTTCTCACTTTATTTAAGGTTAATTTTGTAATTCTGGGAAGGTACAGGAAGAAGGCATGGAGGTGTAGGAAGAAGCCGTCCCAAGTTAGGCATACCCATCCTCTCATAGGCCCCGTGTAATGGACCGAAAAGAAGCAACGGCCCATACAAATACCTAAGAAAATGTTCTGAGATTCCAAACATCTGTTTCTCCGTCGTGGTTGCACTACTCACTCTGAGACCAAAACGGCGCCATGCCTACCGTCAGCGTGGGGCGGGATCGCCTGTTTGCGGCTCTAGGAAGAACTTACAGTGAGCTTCCATTTCTCAATCGCTCTGTTAACATATTTATCAATTTTCATTTCGACCTCACTGAATCGACCATTTTGTTGTTACTCTTTTTTTTTTTTTTTCTTCAGCGCAAGAGGAATTCGAAGACCTGTGCTTCAGTTTCGGGATCGAGCTCGACGACGTCGTAAGCACTTCACCGTCATTGTTATCGTCTAAACGTGGAGCTTCAATCACTGCATTTTTTAAATTAGTAATAACAGTAATTATTATCAGCGTCTTCTGATGAATTCAGTGTGATTATATCAGACGACGGAGAAGGCAATTGTGAGGAAAGAGAAGCATTTGGATGAAGAAGAAGCTGATGAGGACGAAGAAGTTATCTACAAGATCGAAGTTCCCGCCAATAGGTACCATTCTGATGTCTTTGATTTATTTTATTTTATTTTTTATTTTTTTTTTGCTGCATGTGGGATTTAAGGAAATGTTTAATTCTGTTAACACTTATGTTTTCAATCCTTTTGTTTTGCTTTGTTGGTTCTTTGACTCGTATGGTTTTATTTACTGTGCGTTCAGTGTAGGTAATTTAATAAATTTATCGATTTTTCTTGATAATCTTGTTCTTGTATTCGGGATTCACACACTATTACATTGTAAAACGGATTTTTATACTTTATTGGGAAATTGACAAGGAAATTCAAGAATGTCTATTTTCAATAGGAATTAATGCTAACCGGATTGTATGTTGTGTACAAAAGGTTACACAAGTCAGAATGAGTGATGTGGTTCACCATTGTCTCATTGCAATTCTCAAATCACTGAATTTTATATGTCCTAAGCGCATAACTATTCAAAGCATGGTTTTACAGCTTGTCACCTTTCATAGTCTGTTATGTCAGAAATATTTCTCTAGTGCAAAAATGGTTCTAATTTCTTTTCTTGTTGCATAGATATGACCTCCTGTGCCTTGAGGGGCTTGCTCAAGCCCTCCGAGTTTTCTGTGAGATCCAGGAGATCCCCACATATAGATTGTCTGACATTAGTAAGGATGCAATGCTGAAAATGCATGTGAAGCCAGAGGTAGTCATGTCATAGCTTGTTCTTTTGTTAGTATTGGCCTTTGCTAAATTGAAAATGACATGTTTCTTTTCTTTTGAATCATCGAAGACTTCTGTTATTCGTCCGTTTGTTGTATGTGCTGTATTAAGAGGTGTAACTTTTGATAAAGCAAGATACAACAGCTTTATCGATCTCCAAGACAAGCTTCACCAAAACATATGTCGGTAATGTGATTTGATTTCTTTTTTATTCATTTTGAGCTGAATACTATTTGTCTCTGAATTCTAACTAGAATAGGCTTTCAACTTTGAATGCAATCCAAGTAATGTGTTTCTTGTTGCCAAGTTTGTGATTAACTACTTCCATAGATTTTAGGATATAAAAAAGGTCTGTTATCAGACGAGTTTAGTTAATGATATTGTAAATTTTATTTTTGAATCTTGTACTTTTGCTATGTTCATAGAAAAATAGGAAAATCCCTTGTGCCGCTAGGTATTGCTTTACTTTTACTTCCACGCTATGTAGTTCTTTCTGAATTATGATTCTTTTTCCTCCATTAACTTATCTTTATGTTGCTTTTGGTCATTCTAGTCACGAAATACTTAAATTTTCTGAATGAATTTTCAGTCAAGTAATTTCACTCTTTTCTATTTTTTCAGGCGAAGAACACTTGTTGCCATCGGAACCCATGATCTGGACAAATTGGAGGGTCCTTTCACATACGAGGTTAATTTCTTTTATCAAATTGCAGATGATGAAAATTATAATAATGTGAACTTTGGATAGATAGATAACACACAAAATTAGGATCGAGATGGACATCTGGGTACTAATTTTATAGAAGCATGAAACCTAGATCCTAGTGCTCACTGGAAGAGGAAGTTGCTGCCTGGCCACTTTGATTGATTACATCACTGTCATGTTATTGTGCACTGACTCAGAACTTATTGCTATCAAAGAAAGCACAGTGAATCTTGATGTGTTTTACTGCTGTTTATGATCCAAACTGTATCTGAATTTTTTCTAAAACCAATTAACAAGGGAGACCTTAATAGTTAATGACCATTTTCTTGTGTAATTTAATTACATCATCAGTAACGGTGACTTTGCTCATATGTAATTTCCAGGCTTTGCCACCTTCGAGTATAACTTTTACGCCACTAAAGCAGGTAACATTTATTACACTACAGATAACATCATACGCTGGACTTCAATTTTTTTATGTGAATTGACGAACTGATCTTTTGTCTTCTTTTTCCCTTTTACTTTTGGCATGATAGGAAAGGAACTTCAGGGCTGATGAGTTAATGGAGTTCTACAAAGTGAGTTTATGTGTTATTTTCCTTGTTGTATATGTAAACATTTATTAGGAATCTAGTAGGAGAAGGCTTACAAGTTATTACATGTCTAAATACATGTTGGTTTGTTTGACAGTCAGATTTGAAACTGAAGAAATTCTTGCATATAATAGAGGATTCCCCTGTGTTCCCTGTATTATATGACAGTAAGAGGTATTATATTTTCATAGTATACTTATATTTAAATTTTCAAAGATCTGAAATCTTGGCTCTCATCTGTGTTGGGCTACGAAAAAGAGCCATCCAAGATGCTATTTTCATTTATCCTGGTATTTAAATATCGGTAAAATTACTCATTTGCTGCCTATACTTTAACGAACTTTACCTTTTAAATATAGGGACTAAAATGAGTAAATAAAAATTTGAAATTTTTTATCTCTCATTTACATTGCATTATGCTGTTAGTTTTGTAGGAGCTCTATAGGTTGTATATATCTTGCTCAGAGTATTTTGGGTAGTTTTTAAAATTTAAACTTAACAATTATAATTAAAATAAATAAAATCATATATACATATTATATTTCTGGTTCACATCACATTTTGATGGGGATGGCAAACCAGTGAGGCTCCCAACATGTAAGCAGTTTGGAGAGTGTAGATGTATATAGATTACCCCCAAATAGCTGTTTCAAGGGGTGGTAGGCAAACTATACTGTTTTGCCAACTGCCAATGCTCACCCTCAATCTGAGGATAAAGTCGCCTAGAAGTTAAAAATTTGTGGGAAAGAGTTCAGTTAGAGAATGTTAAGGATAGCTATAAAAATTATGGCATGATATGAAAAAAAAAAAAAACTAATTTTTTATTTGCTTGACTTGACAGCTGTCTCAGTTATATTTAGATATCTTATTATTGATTTAAATTCTGGTTTATAAAAATTAAACTGACAGGTTTTGAGCATAAAATATACATATATTGTGCACAATGTAAACACATAGATGCACATTAACCATTATATGGATGCTTAAACTGAAAACGTTCATGTTTTCTTCAATGAGATGCATTCCCAGTTTCCCACTAAAATTTGATCAGGTTAACTTGCTGGAATTCTTTTAATTATTAATCCTTGTAAATTTCTGTTGTTTTTGCATTTTCTGAACAACTAACTACTGTCTCTTGGTCTTCAATGTGCTATAATATTCTACTTACTCGCAGTTGTTGACTTAAACTATATTAATATGCTGGAATGTTTTGACAGAACTGTGTTATCTTTACCCCCAATTATTAATGGTGCTCACTCAGCCATCACTCTGGAGACAAAGAATGTATTTATTGAATGTACTGCTACTGATCTGACAAAGGCGAAGATTGTTTTAAATACAATGGTAGAGTAGTGAGTTTTGTTGTATGTTTTTCTATTTGTATTTTGTAAATAATGCAGTTGTTTTAGATGACGATAGACTATTTCATATTTTATTAGGTAACAGCCTTCTCAGAATATTCTGCAAACAAATTTGTCATTGAACCAGTTGAAGTGATTTCTTCTGATGGCAAGTCAAACATATACCCTGACTTATCTGTCTACAATATGGAAGTTTCTCTATCTTACATTAATGGATTGATTGGGGTATCATTGGGGGCAGAAGAGGTAACTATTTTGTTGCTGCATATTGAGTGACATGTTCCTGCACTTACTATTAACATATTTACTATATGATGTAAAATTATTTTGGATCCTTCTAGTTGCTGATCTTCGTCAATTTGGGTTGATTCCTGATCTTGGTGTGAAATTTGGTTAATTTGTGTTTTGAAATAGAAAATGAGCATTTAAATAATTTGTTAAAAATAAGGTATAATTAGAGGTGAAGCTTCCAACGGGGTTTTGATGTGATAAATTTCTTTCTATAGGTAATTTTGTTTCAATATTTTATTTTTATGTTCTAATGATAGCTTAATATTTTTTCTGTTTCATGTGAGACATTCACATTAAAATAAAAAAAAAACTCAAGCAAGACAGCTTGTTGCCCATATTAATTTATCTGTAGGATTTACTTTCTGTAATGTTTATGGAAACAGTTTTTACTTCTAGTTTTGAGTTATTCGGTTGTTCATGTTAAATTTCCTCAATTTTTTTTATTTTTTTAGTCTCTATGTTGCTGATACTTTTCTCTAGTGCAAGATTCAGCGCTCTCACATGTTAACAATATCGAGTGAAACAAATATTGTCGAACTTGTAATTACTGATTCATAGTCTTCCCACCTTCCTTCAGGTCACTAAGTTCTTAAATCGGATGCAATTGCATGCCAAGCAGTCTACGTCTGCTGAAAAGCAGTGTAACTTTATAGTATCTGTACCTCCTACTAGAAGTGACGTTCTTCACCCATGTGATGTTATGGAGGTATTGATAATGACAGGCTTTGTCATTCCTGAATGCATATTGGATTTAGTGTCTGTGTATAATGTTTTACTGACAAGGCATGCCTTTTTTATTTTTGGTTTTTCCATCTATAGGATGTGGCAATTGCTTATGGATACAATACTATTAAGGATAAAGCTGTAGCAGATAATAAGGGCTCAAAGAGGTTGGCTGCTTCCCTGACTCTACTTCCACTGAACGAGATAAGTGATCTTATCCGAAAAGAGGTATAAAACAAAATAACAGAACATATTACTTTTTGTGATTGGAGAAGGTTAATGTTTCATGCGTAAATTTCTATAAAATGTGTTGATCATTTTGTTATCTTTGATTAACCTGATGCGATAGAATTAATTACTTTAGCATAACATATTCATGAAGGTTACAGTTAATTATTTGAAGCCCCTAATTATCTGAATCTACTTTTCCCAACTTCTTTTCAGGTTGCACTGATTGGGTTTACAGAGGTCTTGACATTTATACTCTGCTCTAAAAAGGAAAACTTTGCGATGCTTAACCGCAAAGATGATAAATCTAAAGCAGTTATCATTGGAAACCCCAGATCTTCAGACTTTGAGGTTTACACACTTTATCTTCCTTTTCTATGGCAATGTTAAGGTTTATAACACAATTTATTTAATTGCAATGAAAAAATAGGATCTCTTAAAACGGTCCATCTTCTCCTTGTTTCTTTCATTAATTGTTTTGCATAGTTCTTGTAAGTGTTTTTTAAGTCTTTCCTGTCAGCGAACAATTCTGAATTCTTAGAGTTTACTTGTGTGGTTATATTATTGATTCATTCTTTATTTTCATGATCTTTTTACAGTTGTTTATACATGCTTATCTTTTGTTATTCGGAAGAGGAAACTATAGATAGATACACTGATCATGCTAATTTAAAAAATAAATGAAATTAGAAAATGAAAGCATACTAGAGGATAGCAGTGCAGATGCATCCAGCTGGCTATTTAGAAATCAATTTACAAAGCTTACAGATTATCTTTGATTATTTTTTCTCATTACATCACTTTTATTTTCCTTTTTCCTGTACCCTATATTGAATTGGAAACATCAGTATTGATATTTAACTCTTTATTTTTTTTGTTTTAATTTTTGCTTGAAGTCATGTCGTTTAATTTTTAAATCTTACACATTCAGGCTGTGCGAACTAGTCTTATGCCTGGCATTTTGAAAACTGTTGCTCACAACAAGGATCATCCAAAGCCTATAAAGGTATTATTTTCAGTTCGTCCTTTTGGTGATTGATGTTTTTATCATAAATCTTTACAAGAAGACGTTTTCTTTTTTAATTTAGTTATAGACTTTCAATCTTACATTTTATTGTGTATTGTAAATTATTGTGTTATTTTAACATCTCTACACTATTCCATGACTAGAGATGATAACATTGAGCGTGCCTGTTGTGAATGTATTTAGAGAAATTAATCTATTTATATTTGTGATATCAATTCAAAGAAAACAACAATAAATGGCATATAAATAATCGGAAAACAGTAAAGAAAGCTTTCAACTGGCTTGTAATGTAAATAAAAGCTGCAAATGAAAGGAAAAGTAAAGGTAAAAAATAATTGAAAGTTGGAACAAAGATGGTTTTGTGGTGTCTGGACACATCTTCAGTGCCTTATAAACCCTTCTTATGGATGTGAAGCTGCAGAAATTACTTTGTAACCAGTAAGCACGTAAACAGTCTCATCCCTTTAATTTATGAGCCTTTTCCTACTCGTTCTGTCTTCCTTTGACATTATTGAGTAATAGGGCCTTATTAAGTCATTTGACTGTGATTTCCTCCTCCAAGAACTGTAAAATTGTTCTGTAATGTACCCTGCCATCATGTTACAACATGCTTCCAATTACCTTATGTTAAAGACTTCTTTTTAGGCGCATTCAATGGCTAGTGTCTTCTGAAGATTCAAACTTTCAAAGTTATTGTTAACTTTTCCTCTGATGCATACATTTCTATTTTGTTACTTTTTATGTTTCAAGTTTGTAAGAATACGTTTCTATCTTAAATTTTTGTTTCAGATTTTTGAAGTGGGTGATATAGCACTTTTGGATGATAATAGAGATGTTGGTGCAAAAAATCTTCGCCAACTTGCTGCTCTGTACTGTGGTGCTAATGCCGGATTTGAGGTATATGGCGCTTCATTTGGTTGTTTGCTCTTTCAATACGAGTTATTACATGTGCAGTATTTACCCCTATTATTACTTGATTGATCAGAACTTCGGAAGAGCTTAGAATTTAAATTGAATATAAACAAAAATGATATCTTAAATAAATTACTATTCTTTAGTTATAACCTATTATTTCTAGACATGGTAAACATAAATTGGGTGATTGTATTTCAATTTTTATCCAATGATATGCAGATAATTCACGGCTTGGTCGACAGAGTAATGGAAAAGAACGGTGTTCCCTTTGTTTCACCTGGTGATAAGTCGGGCTATTACATTGAGCGATCAGATGTAAGTGCATAACACTGCATAGGAGTTGTGTTTTTTATTTTGTCCTTTTTTGCGATATTTTTATGTATGTATGACTCATTGCCCATTGAAGGAACCCGAGTTTCTTGCTGGTAGACAAGCTAGAATCATTTACAAGGGAAAGCATGCTGGCACTTTTGGCATTGTTCATCCCGAGGTATTTGTGATTGCTAAAATTATGCCATCATCTTGTTTTAGTATGTCCAATTGTTAGTATATAATCTGGCAATTCCTGTTTTTTTATTTGATTTTATTGATAATATAATTTTTAGGTGGTCAAGTTATATATAATATTGGTACTTTTGGATGCGTAAAAGATTACAGAAGAGGGATTATAATGGAAATTAAGTATTCCGTAATTTTTTTGTCGATTGATTGCTACTTACTGGCAATAATGTATCTTTTCACCTGACAATGTTTTCTTCCTATGTTTCTCCATACAGTAATATTATTCTTTCGGAAAACGAAATATTTTGGAGTCATATATAATACAACTATTAATTCTGCTTGTTATATATACTTTCAGGTACTAAACAACTTTGACATTCCTGATCCCTGCTCCTTTGTTGAACTTAACATCGAAAGTTTCCTATGAGGAGTATTTGAATCAATTGGTAAGTGTATCCATCCGACACTGTTTCCTGTTGTCAGTTTGTATTTTCTCCATGTTGTTGCTCATTTCATTCACCTCTCTTCCCCGAACTGCTACCCCATCTCCTTCCTCGAGTAATTTTGGCTTGGCTGATATTGATGTTTATGCAGGTATGCCTTGACCCATTCACTCTTTTGAATATATAGAAGTTTATCAAACTGGGAATCACGATGCTTATCTGCTTGAGTGACTATGCAAACGCTTTCTGCTCCATACATGTCTGAATTTAGAACTACGCTTGTTGGGAAGCGGAATGTAACTTAGGGTGTTTTGTGCATTATATAGATGTATCATTTTTTGCCAACTTTCTTCGTTATTACATGTTTAGAATATCTGAAGCTACAAATTTGTTAATAGGGATAATCTCTACATAAATTAGTTATTTTTGAACACGGTTGATTTTGGTCTTAAAATCGAGACTGCAAGGATATTAATTCCTTTGAAAATTGTCAATACAAAAGGTGTCTGCTGCTTGAACTGCGGCAGTTTTTCTTGCCTTTTAGACTATTGGATTGTGTTTGATGATCTATTTTGACAAAGTAAATTTTAATGTCCCTAAACGATATTCCCACTTTTGGAAAAAAATTAATGACATTAATTAGTCTCAATTATTGTGTTGGAATAGAAAATAAATTTGATCTGTTTAGTTCATGATATATAGTACGAACGAGCTAAATTTTATCCTTAAAGAAAATATTAACTGTAACTGCTAAAATTTACTGAAAAGCTACTTAAAAATTGAAAAACAAGACTAACAAAATGTCAAATCTTAATTTTAGGTATGTATTTATTTTTAATAGTTATAAATTCATATCTATTTGTTTTAAATTCTGATAATCTAAGTTTTTTATAAATTCGATTTCTAGTAATATTTGTGCAAAAGTTTGTTTTTATTATAATTTAAAGCAGTTATCATTTTTCAATATAATTAATACTTTATTTAAAATAATAAAATAATTGGATAAATAAAAACCAGTAAAAATGCATAATATTAAGTCAATAATTTATAAACTTCAAATAGTAAAACGAAAAGTTAAAAAATTATAGTTATAAATAAGATTTGAAATTAGAGTTATTATAAGGAACAAATGGTAAAATGAAGTTTCATGTGGAAATACGATTTCAATCATTATTATGAATAACTTCAGAATGAAAGTTATTAAAAAAAACTACCAAAAACAGGAAATAATTTTATCCAAATTTCATATATAATCTAAATGAAATAATTTTTCACTTTCCATAAATTTATATAAGCAATCATCACTCATCTGTGGGATTTATATTAAAATATTAACCTTTTTAATGAAGACCTCATACAAAACAACTCCAACTAATTGAATTCACTTGTAGAGTAGCATGATCAAGGACAAAGCAATCGACTGCTAGTTGAACTGGACCAATATATAACATAATTTATGCTTCTCAAACTCATTTAGTTACACTAGACATTTTCAAAATATACATAGTATATAAATACGGCAAATTCAGTCTCAATTAAATTTGTAGGTAATTTTAAGATTCTGAAATTGCCCAAATAATTTCAGCATTATCGGGGCAGATTCCGCCGGATCAACACACAAAAATATAGGAGTAATTCTATAATGGGTAAAACAGACGAAGGCCAGTCCAACTAGATTGATGAAAATGACAAGTTCACATACTCTTCATAATACCTACAAATTCTTCAATGTCGTCTAACTTCTTATTTGAGAGGCCTGCAAACAGGAATAATCAATTAAGAATCAGAATTAATGAGTTTAAGTACCAAAAGTTTATGTAAGTTGCACTACAATGAATAAAATTTTGGTTACCTTTAGCAGTATGTACAGCAGACAGATCCATTTCTGTGCTATAGATCCTTTTTGTTTTCATTTGGTCAGTCTCTTCAATAATGCTGGAGTTTAGCTTTCCCATCTTCATTCTAAGTTCTGAGGCGGTGGTCACAATCTCTATAGCAATCAATGGTTTATACAAAGATCTGTCAACTCAGACACTTAATATGATATCAACTATATTTGACAATAATTCAACCAGAAAATACAATTTTCCCCCATCATATTGTTTACAGAAAACAATATAGGACACCTAGAAAATGTTGTTAGCATTATTTGGCAAGAGCTTAACATCCCAATCCACAGGCACCAATTGTGGTGCCCCCTAAATACTTGGTGTGGTTTTTAAGAAAATATAAGGAATTAAAGTAACCTTGCTTACAACCGCTTTGTCAAATTCCATCAGATAAGAAATGATGTATAAAAGAACTCAATAAAATGACCAATGCGATCATGAATGTACATCATTTGACAAAATGACAAGGTATGTAACTGAAAAAGACAAAAGAATAAAGAATAGGAAATGCCCATCAATAGCATTTTCTTAATAATCAAATCACGTTCTATCTAAATTGTACATTTCCTATGAATTCAATGTTCTTTTGCTTCACTAAACTGCACATCAAAAACAATATGCAGGTGTTGAAACACAGATACCTTTTAGAAATGGAGTATACCCTGCTTAATTGAAATGGAAAACATAAGTTTGCTATAAAAATAGTTCAGTGGGACAGAATTGTAAATGCTGATGGTCAAGATATGAACAAAAAGAAGATGAGCTCTTTAATTACCCTGAAACAACTCATGCATAGAGTTTTGCTCATATAATTGTACTGCTTCATTGATATACCCAGCATTGATAGTAGACTTTCTTTCTAATTGTTGAATTTCTTGATTAAGCATTTCAGAATCCTTCGCCACCTGACAGCATAATCATTACGAAGATAAATCAAACAAGAACAATTCTGTAAAAGAAAGAATTTAGCAATCAGCATTCTTATTACCTCAGTTAGTTTTTCTCTCAATGAATCTAACTGAGCATCTGTATCTGGATCAAAAGGAGCACCTGGATCAGGGCCATTCTCAGTTGATTCATCCTGGAAGTACACATTCATCCAATCAACAAAGAATGAAAATCTATACTAATGAAGTAATATTTCCCGACCAGCACATATATTTGTCATTTTAAATTCCATACATACTAGGCAAGAGATAGAGAGAAAAACAAAAAAGAAACTAGACGTCAAAACAGCATGGAATAATGCAAATAAAGCTTCTTATGAATTGTGATATATTTTCTATGTATGATGCGTTTAGGATTTAGATGTCTGGTTTTCTGCAATGCACTTCAAAGGAGACATCCACCATACTCAACGCATCATATGTACACTTCTCAGCATCTTCTACGGCGAATGTTCATTCATCAATGTCAAAAAAGACATATACGATCCCATATAACATTAACAACGAAATACCATATAACAGAATCAGAGAGGTCCAGTGTCTAGCTCTCCATATTCAAAAAGACTTAACCCAATACACCGTTCTTGCATCCAAATCTGACATGAATTACATAAATTTCATCACGGTCTATTGCAATATGTCAACCACTAATGCTAAGTTGTCAAAATCCAGATCTTACTCAACATTAGAAAAAAAACATATGAATCATAAATCAGGAAATCGAAAAATCCTACAAATTTTATGAAAATTTACACACACATACAAAATCATTATATTTTATTCAAATAGTTGAAGTCGTGATTAATGATGGTAGCCATATTATACCCAATCATAGTCAATCATACCCCGTAGTGATAGTCATACCCAATAGTCATGAGTTATAACTCAATAATAGTCATGAGTCACACCCAATAGTGTCATGAGTTACAACTTACTCAACAGAACTGTTTCATCATTTTCTTTTTATTATATAACAATTTTTTATCATTAAAAATATTATCAATTAATTATAATTTAATACGTATTTGAATAGAAAATAATCAGATAAAAAAATAAACATAATATAATTTTTATATTTTAATTTTAAAATAAAAATACCAAATATTTTTAGTATTTTATAAACTTTACACTGAAGACAGTTAAAGCCATTAAATTCTCTATTCAAACAATAGAGGGCAGAGGGAGGAGTGTGTCTCGTTTATTAGAAATTGGCAATTGGGCTGTGGGTTACAATACCCATCCCAGCCCAAAATAATAAAACAACCCTAGAATGGTTACTGCGACAGCTTGACCGTGGGAGGTTCAGCCCCAAGACGCGCGACCGACGAAGGCGTTGCTGTGGGAGGTGCGGTAGCTGGAGGCGCAACCGCGAGAGAGACTTGCCGCTGCAAGGAACTCCAGCGCGAGCGCCGCCACTGTGAGGTGTGCCGCGGCAAGAAGACTGCATCGCATAGCAAGTCTCGCCGTTTTCACATGATTTGCGATTTACATCGCCGATCCGATAAATCGCAGTTTTTACATGATCGGAGATCGGAAAGGATTAAGTAGATCGTAGGCTCGTACGATCTTACGGGGTGCACAAATAAAAATTCAATTACTGCTGAAGTTTAGTTAATAAACAATGCTTAAAAACAGTAACAGATAACGGAGAAGGGAGTATTTGAGAAGCAATTAGAGCAGAACATACAGTGTTTGGCAAACGAAAACCTCGGGGAAGAGAAAAACAGTGACGGAGGATGTAATTCTCCCAAGCACCAAGCTGTTTGTCCAAAACAGATTGAACCCTCTGACGAATGCAATCAACACCCTTTCACAACACACCAGAAACATCACACCGTCATAATTCATAATTAAGATCAATTGCCCTAATTTTTGTATCCAACGCAATAAGAGAGATATAGAGAGACCTTTTTGAGATCTTGGGACCTCTGCGTGTCTTCGATGTTCAACTTTGTGGATGCTTCCCTGCAAATGAAGCTCATATCTTCATAATTTCGAAAACCAAGTTTGAAAAAATAAATAGAAGAAAGGAGAAGAGTGTTACTGGTAAAAGAAACGAAAAGCTTCATCGAGCACATCATCGACGTTGTTGAGAACTTCGTTACAGAAGAGTTGTGGATTCAGATTAAGAGTATCGAACACCGCTTCGCTCTCACTCCCTTCCATTCCCGCCAAATTCCCGATTTGCCTTTCAAATTTGTGTTCGCTACCCGTGACATTTATATATCTTGTTTTATTTATTTCGAATTTCATTTTCTCATTTTGTATATACACTAAGAATTTGTTTGTTTCAAACACCAGATTTGCGGAAAAAAAAAAATCTCAACAAAGATTTGAAACAAAAGCTGAAAAAATTTAAAATTAAAATATTAATAAAAATTGTAAAACGATACAGAGCATTCACTTTATTCTTTTTATTCCTATAATTACTCAAAAAAAAGTTAAAAACTTTTATTATATTATTTATTTAATTAATTTCTATAAATAATTTGTTAATATTTTTATTTATATTATAATTAAATAAATGTAATAATAATATAATATAACATAATAAAAATAATAATTTATTATATTTTTATAGGTATAATCGATTATATGTATTAATAATCAATTATAAGGTAATTTCTTTCATGAAACCAAATGCTTTTTTTCTTTCTTTTCTAATAATGGTACATAAGTAGGTGTGTAATATTTTTGAAAATAAATATTATGCTTTTGTAGGAAACAGCAAAGAAAATAAATACTGAAAGTTACCGTTTCAAATTTATTTAAGAAGTGGATGAACAGTGTATTTTTAAAGGAGACTATGATTTTCATTATTTATACTTTTAATCCTTATAGCAAGCCGATAACTAATATATTATAAAAAAATAGTTTTTTCGAAAATATAGAAGAATCCACAAGATATATATATATATATA
>Ga0209700_106546_pt1 | contig 17858 bp, 10 predicted proteins | sample SiratroredBW_FD_187528 | JGI IMG/M metagenome (GOLD analysis project Ga0209700, IMG submission 187528) | Root nodule microbial communities of legume samples collected from California, USA - Siratro red BW (SPAdes) (version 2) | ecosystem: Host-associated > Plants > Roots > Nodule | place: USA...
AAACTACCTGTAAAAAAAAAAAAAAAAAAACCCCATAAAATTACTCCTTACCACTTAGAAAACCCTAAAAGAACTATGTTTCATAATTAAGGGTAACTGCATGTTCAGTTATTATCTAAGACCACAGATTAATCCATGGCCATAAAATCAAATCCAATGCGAAATGAACAACCCTATAAACGAGCAAAAATAAAATGCATCCAGACCCAACATCAACATGCATAAAACATACAACGAGCGAAAATTATATGAAATCCAGAGCTTTAATCAACATTCCAAAAACATACATATATAGATAAATAGATAAATGCACACAAAATAAATCCCCACATTTCTAAAGACACAAAGCATAATCTTTTGCACTTGTGGAGACGCTGACGACAAGAAGCCTGGCAAGAGACGTTTACGGTAATAGACGGAGAGTGTAGGATCTAGACTAACTTAAAAAGAGACGCAGATGATGATTTTTCAATAGAGAACTCAAAATGGCCTAAAGTAATAATCCATTGAAGTCATACTTGCAAAAATTAATAATTCAGTATATGAATAACTAAGAAAACAACAAACTAAAAGAATTGAAGTATAAAAATGGAGTAAAGAAGAAGATGATTGAACACGTCATCTTTAAGATTGGAAATTTTCAAAAAGAAATGAAAGAGGATATGTTACTTGAGAAGACTTTTCAAGATAAAAATCAAAGAAAAGAATAGAGACACAACTCAAAAACTCTTACAATTTATCAAAGAAATTCTATTCATTCAACTTGTTATATTTTACAATGGAGATCACTCTTATTTATAGCCATGAAATTTAATCAAGCAAGAAGTCTCAAAAGATAAAAAGTTAACTACACTAATTAAGGTTAACTATACTTAACTATTTTTAAGTCTAACTAATCTCTTTAAATTAGGGAGATGGACTTGGTGGTTACTTAAATACATAAATGTAATGATTACTTCTATGATGACTAGGATGAATGTACATGGTAAATTACACTTGGAAGTTACAACAATACACTAGGTAATGATTACTCTAAGATGACTAGGATGCATGTGTTGGATTAATCAATTTTGTGGACATGCATAAATTAAAATAATTGATCTAGATTAATTTATATGTCTATATGTCAAAGTATAATTATTATTTATGAGATGTGAATATTATATCATATGGACAGACTGATAATAGGTAGGCCAAGTTCTATGTTAATTATAATATTAAAGAAGAGTCTCTAAGGTTAACCAGTTGTTGGTCTTTTTCTACCCTATTAAAGAGAAAAATAGAGCAGTTTTACAAAAGCTGCTTAACTATTGATCTAACACTTAACACCCTTCTCTGTTTCTATCTGAAGTTTTCATGATCTTTTTCCCATTATCAATGACATCATCCTTTTCAATTCCAGGTAAGTATTGAGCTCAATATTGTATAAATGATGGTGCTTCACATGCATCAATTAGATTGAATATGTCAAAGTTTTCAATTTTAAATCTTTCAGCATGTACATGGAAGAATGCATTAAGTAGTACTAAAATGCAAAGAATGTAATTATTACAATGCATATTATAGGTAGTTATTAAAATGTAATGATTACAATGCATATACTTGGTAGTTATTATGAATGTGTCTTGAAACTTAAAGAGTCAAAGATGACTTAAGTAGCCCATGTGAGGTGCATGTACCTATTTAAGCTTTCCAAAAGACACTTCTAATTTAAGACCAATTCTCTCAAGTTATTGCTCTCAAATTTGTACTTTTCTCAAGTTCTTTCTATTTTCTACAATTTACAATCATTTATTCTCCAAGAATCTTCTCTCTTTTATTTTTTTCATCTACATCTTCATTTATCATGCTTCTTTTATTTATTCTCATGTCTTCTCTTTCCTTCCTCATTCTCATATGTATCACAATGACCACCATAGCATGGAGAATAAGTCCATAAAGAAGAGGAGAAAGAGGAACAATGTGAGTAGTTGGAAGGTGAAGATAAAAGACTTCATTGACTCACAGGTGAGAAAGCTTGTAAAGAAACAAAAGAAGTGGTTGGATAAACTGGTGAAGACACTGGAAGAGAAGGAGAAAGAGAGGATGTTAAGAGAGGAAGAATGGAGGAAATAAGAGGCAAACAGGTTAGAGAGAGAGCAAGAGTTTTGGGCAAAAGAAAGAGCATGGATTGAAGCTAGGGATGCTGCTCTAGTGGAGGCTTTACAAAAGCTATCTAGAAGAGAAATAATGAAGGATGAAACTTCCAATAATGGTATAAATATAACGACCGTTGAAGTTCGAAACCTTAGTGAAAACCAAAATAATGAAGATGAAAGTGAAATGTTAAACAACAACAATGTTATCAGAGGTGCTGATAGGTGGAAAGAATATGAAATTACAGGCCTTCAATAGCTAAGTGCTAAGATAGAGACAAGGTTTCTTCTACATGGTGAAATTTCAAAAGAGGTTGCATGGGAGGTAATAGTAACCAAAATGGCTTATTTTCTCTACGAAAGGAATGTTTTGATGTGCAAAGAGAAATGGAAAAGTATAAGTAACTATCCAAGGGAGGGTGAGAAGGAAGAGATCAAAAAGTACAAGCAAAACTCTAGAAGCTGCCTTTACTTCAAGAACAACTATGATCATCGACAATCTTCCTTATACGACCAAGGAAATTCCTATTGTGATGATATCAGTGATCAAGTGAAAAATATTGAGAGGCTACAAACAAATAATAGTTCTTTACCTTCAAAATCCAATGCTAGAAATGTTGATCCCATAGTTTCTTCCCCTTCTTCAAAACAATACCTAATATTTCCTTATCCAGAACTTGACCTCAATACACTAGACAAACCTTTCTCTTAAAGAAACTCTCTTTTACACTAGACGAACCTTTCTCTTAAAGAAACTCTCTTGAATACAAGCGAAGAAGACTCATACTAATAATTTATTAAAGAAAAACAAGTCTATCTAGACCTAAAAATTTAAATTAAAAAAATTTAAACTAGATGACTCCTATGGTGAGGCTCATTGGCACCTTGGACCTTTGAGACATACTGACTGTGATGTCAAATTAAAAATTATATATATTTATATAAGAATATAAGTAAATAATTATTAAAGAATATATTGTCTATAAAATTTCTGTCTTATGTTATTTTGCATTAAAATGATTGTGGAAGCAAACATATTTATTACTCAAGATTCTCATGAGTAGTAAGTGTATTAAAGACATGTTTCTTCTGTCTAATGTCTAGATACTGATAAACTCACATGGTTCGGATAGATGATAAATTTTAAGTCAAAGGTAAAAGAAAAATAATTATCATATGACGTACCTGAATGTTCAAACACAACATTATGGGTTCGTCTATCGATAAATTTTGTTTTCATTTCTTTTATCTTGATATTGTTTATAAGATGGTTGTTTTATTTCGTCTACTCCTTAAATAATTGTCCATTAAGTTGTTTAGCATTCAACAAAATTTAAAGAGATTCATGATATCTAAGAACTTGTAAAGAAGACATATTTAATCACATAACATAGAATTTTCCTTGCTTAGAGATAGATATTAAAAATATGTTAAGTTAGTTTGTTATATAAATTTACATACAGTACTTTTATTCCGTAGTCTACTAGTATCATTTACACAAAAAGTTTAGGGATTACAATCCCTATTATCTTACCATTACTATATTTTCTTCTAGAAATACATATTTTAACAGTATTGAAATGGTAACATGCCGATCAATGGGTTCATCTGTAAGGTTGGTGGTAGGTTGAAGGAAACAATGGCAGGTACATCCAAAACTAAGGGACTATTCCAACTTGAGGTAAACGTCAATGTAGAATTTTGCATTCTTGTAAATGTGACCATATTGTTCACTATATAGTGGTCAAGGCCGAGATGTTTGATGTAAAGGGATTAAAGTTGTTTGGGATGTCCATTTAGTGCTTATGTATCTTTATTTATATTCATATATGTGATTCAAAAAACAAAAGAAATGGAAAAAGTGAGATACACAAATGAAATTAATAATGTCTACAATGAACATTATTAAAATAGACAATTCATAAGAGTTAATTATCAATAAATATATTATAAGATAAGAATGACAATTGCATTGACTAATCAAGATAAATGAGCAATCAATAACATCACCCTCCATTCAATGAATATAATCTTTCACTCATTTAATTCCCAAGGAATTTAACCCTCCACTGACAAACATTTAATTTGGTCAACATGATCATGAAACATTTCCATCATATGAAGTTAATGTTAAGCATATAAAACTACAATAAGTCAAAATTGTCGAATTCAAATAAGGATAATGTAATAAATTAAGATGTGAGGCTTAGGAGCACCTCACAAAAACTTTCCCTTATCTTAGTTTAGTTCTTTCTCTTCATTCTTTTTTGCACTCTTCTGAATTTTTAGTGTAATTTGTTTATCTCTAGTTTGCTGTTTATAGGAGCTATTGTAATAATTACTTATAGTTTTGTTTCAATTATTTAGTTGCAATTTAGTTTGATTCTGAGATTTAGTTTTATATCACCAATTTTTGAGATACTATATGAAATGTAGTAGTTTTTTTGACGTGACAATGATTTGAAGTAACATTTATCTATAACATTAAATGTTGTCTATATTTTTATCTTTTAGCTCTTATCTTTTTTGTTGAAAAGGGCATTCCTTTATAGTTATTTTTGTACAAATTCCAAATGAGTATCTACCAAGAACGAATTGAGATATCCTCAATAATAATTCGTCTTATAGCTTCTTCTAAATAGACAAAAACTATTTAACAATTACAATTTAATAAGAATTAATAGTAGAAAAATTCATATGACTGATTAGATAATATTTCATATTAAATGTTCTGCTTAATATTTACAATAGACGATATCTGAAATATATCGTCTACTCATGAATATACATATAAATTTAACTTTATTTCTCAAGTATTACAAATTCTTGGGATGTTACACTCATCAACAACATGAATTATTAATCCGCTAATGAAAGAAGTAGTTTACTACTACAACTCAATGTAATACAATTACACTTATACAAAATTTACAACCTATACTAATTTTCTCTCCATGTGCTTATATCTCAAGTGTTTGTCCTTTCAAGTGTTTATCACTCCACTCCAATTTGTTTAGTCTCAACTTTAACTCCAATTGGTGACTCCTCTTGGTGAGAAACTCTTTGGTTCTTGGCTTTAGTTTTTATCAAAGAAAAATAAACCTAATCCACTTGAAGCCATCCAATTGCAATTATATGTCACTTGAAAGAAGCCAAAAATTTAAAGCAACAAAAGCTGAATTTGAATAGCTAAACTCAAATGGATTTTTTTGTATTGACAAACTCAAAGATTTTAGAAACAATTGAAAAACTAAAATTAAAGCACAATGTTGACCTTTTTCGGCAAGTGTACCGAGTCAAAAGTAATATAGATTTGTAAAGTACGAATGACGATCCCACATAGAGCAGTTTTGCTTATAAATTTCAGTTTTCATTACTCACTAAGAAATTATGATTTTCAGGATGATTTGACAATGATTTGATTCAATAAACATAAAAGAGCAATAAAAAAATAAATAACAATTATCAAAAAGGGCTTAAAAGATTTAGAAGGACTCTGGGATTGAACTTCATCTCTCTCCCTCATTCATATTTTGGATTTGATAAAAACATACAGTATCCGTAACTACTCACAATTGGTGCACATATAAAAATCATTCACACCGATCCCTCTAACATGAAATTCATAAGGAATTCTTCTAAACACTGTTCCCTCAGCTATTTAGTAAATTACCCAGCATTAAGAACATATGTTATACGCAATCAATATATTGAAACCTATCTCTAGTATTCAATATTGAGTATTTTCATCTAGGTTAGAAACTTAAAAGTACTTCCTAGTTAAATTCAAGAATCAAAATCAAGACTTTATTATTCAGATAAAATATAGCATTAAGCACAAGATGAAAATACCAATTGAGTAGAAACTGAATATTATATATAAAAATCACCAGAATACAAATGAGTTTAAAAGATTACATTCAATCCCATAAATGAAAAATTAGCTACTCATGGTAGTCATTACAATCCAAGAAAAGAAAGATTGCTAGAAAAAAGGAAGAATTGATAAATTGCTTTCGTCCTTGACGGCTGCTCTCGTTCTTCCAGGTCTAGATACCTCAGAAAACCTAAAGTTGCCGTTTAAACTCATTTTCGAGCCTAGGTTAAGTGACTTTTCGTTTTTTTTTTATTTTAAACTTTTTATTTCTTTTCTTCATGAATATTCCAATTTCTCATTTTTTCATTTTTTTATATCTGAAATTTCACAATAATTGAGATCAAATTATTTTCGTTAACTCAAGACTCAAAACCTAAATTTAGATCCAAAAACTCTCAAATTGGGAGTAATTACTATTTTAAAGAATACTTAAACCCACAAGTACTCAAACTTTCTCATGTATAAAATATACTCAAAATTGACACTTATCACAAAAAAAAAACACAGTAGGTACAGAAAATCATATTTCCTAAAGAAAGGCACTAGAATGTATTTAAAAAACAAAAAATTAAAACTAGAGTGTTTTTGGGAGTGGCTTGGTTGGTTTATGTCTTTTTGTATATTTATCCTTTAGCTCTGAAAATTTAACCAATAATAGTTCAAAGTGTTTAGAAAATTGTCGTTCAAATTTTAGGTCAAATAGAATCTAGACAGGAAAAATGATAAATCAAATATGAATGTATGTTTTGTTCGCTTAGCGAAAATCCTGCAGCTTAAGCCTAATACATCTGACTTTTTCTTTGATTTATTTCTTTTTTATTATTATTTTTTTTTTAAATTTTGATGTGTCCTTCTTGTATGTTACTCTCAACATATTAAAGTTCTCAAATCCAGATTGTGACAATAAAATTCTCAGTAAAAAAAATTGTAGTAAATCAATCCAGCCAATACATTTTCTGAAAATTTTAGAATTAGAAGAAACCAAGGAATTTGAAAAAATGAATTTATCAACTGTCGAAACCTAACTCTAAGACACTCATTGACCAATGATCTAATAGTAAGCGAATGAGCTCAAATTCTGAAAATACAAGGCACAGCAGAAATATTTTCCGGCTTTCAATCCAAACTTGCGGTACACACCAAAAGCAAGAAACTAAAATTTGAACAAGTACTACTAGAAGTTTATGACATATATGGAACATATGGAACAAACATGACTTGGAAAAATTAGAATTGCTTTCAAAATGAAAATTATACTCTAATATGACAACTGAACCGAAAACTAATTTTAAGACTCAACAAAAATTAAAAGCACAAACACATAACAACAACAAGAACACCTAGTAAGAATAATTGTGGACAGTTTAAGAAAATTGATGTATTTTGAATCGATTAAATGGTAAACAACAACAATTAAATGGTGGAAATCAATCAAGACATTAAAAATATTAGATGAACAACATAAAATTTGAAAAATACAGCAAATAACACTCAGATGAACCAAAGACCTTGCTCTATATTTGGTCATTGCTTGTTTTTTATGTTTCGAACGGTAGAATGGAAGCAATAATATATTAGAATATGACTTCAATTGATCAAATGCAAATAGTGAAGGTAAAGAGAGGTGATGTCAACTGCTCTAAGTTAGTCACCTAAAAGTGCTAACTTAGAGGGAGCTCAAAAATAATTGTGCTGAAAAATTGGTAGCAATTTAATATTATTCATATGTTGAATATACAAGAGGCTTAGGCACTTATTTATCATGTTTGCAGTTGGCCACATCTAGAGCCAAGTCTGAAATTCAAATTTTAAATTTAAATTTAAAATTAAAAACTCTCCAATTGCAAACTGTCAGATGAATCTCGTGCTTCTAATGCTTGGTTGGAAATCCTCTCCATTTAGGGGTTGCTATGTGTCTTAAATTTCTCTTCATTGGCCAGTTGACATGGAGAGTTGAAAGAAGATATATACATAGTTGCTCTTCTTAAATTGACTTCTATTCAACCAAGACAAATTTGTAAATCAAAAAAAGCTTTATGTGACCTTAAGCAAGCTAACAGAGAGTTTTTTGTTAAATTGTCATCCTTTTTGCTTTCTGCAGGATATACTCAATTTATGAATAACCATTCCATGTTCATTAATTCTACGAAAGGAACTTTCACATCATTATCGGTGTATGTGGATGATATAATATTAGCAAAAAATGATAAAGAAGACATTCAAGATCAAAGATCTTGGGAACTAAGATATTTTCTTGGTCTTGAAGTACCAAGAAGTGACAAAGGGATAATGTTGAATCAGGAAAATATGTACTAGAATTGTTAACCGATGTCGATCTTTCAGTCTATAAACCTGCAGGCACTCCTATTGATAATCTTTCTAGATTATTTTCTACTGGAAGTGTGTCTTTAACAAATGTTCAAGCATATAAAAGGCTGATTTGAAGACTTATGTATCTCACTGATTTCTCAATTTTTTGTTAAGCCTACAATTGCTCACTATATTGCAACTATTAGAGTTCTCAGATATATTAAAGGAGCTTCAATTACAATTAGTGGTTTATTTTTATCTTCTAGCATTTCTGTCCATCTGAAAGTTTTTTGTCACAGTGATTGGGACACCTGTAGTGATTTAAGGCAAACTGATTTTAGTATGTACTTTAGAAGCAAGTCAATAATAATAAATTTTAAAGAATATATTAAGTTAAAAAAAAATATTTAATGAAAAAGTATTTTATTTTGAAAATTGTATAAAAAATTTATAAATATGATGAAAATAACATAAATAAATGATTTGTCACAACCAACTATGTTAAATAATGTAGTAAAATAATAAAAAAATAGTTTAAGTATTAATTCAGATAAAATATTAGTTAATAATTCTATCTACCAAAAGATAAAAATTTCAGCTGATTATTTTTCTATATATTATAAATATTTATTTAAAATTAAATAATTTATTATAATAATAATTATTAAAATCAATACATCAATTATTACATGCACACTAATATAGAAAAGTATATAGTATTAATGAATTGTACAAAACATTACTATAAAATCTAACATAATATAAAAGTTGAAATTTTAATTAATGACAAAATTTAACTATGACAATAGAATAGAAAAAAAAAAAAAAAAAAACAAATACAAAAAAAAAAAAAAAATAAAAAAAAAAAAAAAAAAAAAAAAAAAAAAAAAAAAACTCAAGTGTGCAGTACCAGAGTATTTCATACATAAACAAAACAAACATAGACAACTTGTGAAATGTAGTCTCATCAATAATGTTCAATATCAACAACATATACACAATAAGAGTAAGAAAATAAATAAATCCCTATCACGCTAAAAATTATGTATTTATTAAATTTTAATAATTTATATTAATTCACTTATTATATATATATATATATATATATATATTAAATATTAGATTATTTATACTTTCGTATATAAGTAATTCAATAATAAGTAAATTTTAAAACATATATTAATGTTAAGATGAGGAGATTTAATCAAAAAGTATTTTACTTTTAAAATTGTATAAAATTTTATAGATATGATGAAAAGAAATCATAAACAAAATGATCTGCTACAACCAACTTTGTTAAATAATGTATTAAAATAATAAAAAAAGTAAGTATTAATTGAGATAAATATTAGTTAACAGCTCTATCTATCAAAAGATAAAAATAAAGACTCAGTTGATTATTTTTCTATATTTTATAAATACTTATTTAAAATGAATTAATTTAGTTAATAATGATTAAAATCAATACATGAATTATTACATGCACACAGTAATATAAAAAGGTTTATAATATTGATAAGTTGTACAAACATAACTATCAAATCTAGCATAGTATGAAAATTGACATTTTAATTAATGACAAAATTCTAAATATAAGAATAGAAAGAAACTCGGATATAATATTGTGCATACTGGAATATTCTTAAACATAAACAAATTAAATAAACACAACTTGTGAAATATAATATCATCTATAATGTTCAGCATCAAGATATACAATAAAAAAAAGTAAATCCATATCATACTAAAAACTATACATTTAATAAAGTTTAATAATTTATATTGATTCACTTAATATGTATATTAAATATTAGATACTTAGACATTTGTATATATGTAATTCATTAATAAGTAAAGCATACATTAAAATGAAAATATTTAACGAAAAAGTATTTTATGTTTAAACTTATACAACATTTCATAAATAAATGAAAAAAAAAAACATACATAAAATGATCTGCCACAAACAACTGTTTACTTTATTATCAAGATTATTGTTGTATCATAAATTTGAGATAAGTTTTATCTAATTTATCTCTTTATCCTGGTAATTTATCTAATCACAAACCCGTGAATTATCAAAACATTAAGCACAACTACTCCTATCGGTGCATTGGGAAGCACAACCAATGGAGAAAAAGACTTTTCTCATTGATTTGTGATCAGGTTAGGACCATGCATGGTTTTGCCGATTTGTTGGTTTGCCTCTGCTTTGTTGGTTTGCCTTTGCAAGCAAGACATAAACATTTATAAGGGTCCACGAAAACAACCATAGACACCCTTAATTAGATTGTCCTCATACATAATGTTCATTTATTACGTGTTTGGTGGCATGCTCAGCGTCCCCTCCTCCGATGCAAAAATGTCTTTGTCTTCATTTTCCCTCTTCCAAAGTGTAAATTGGGAAGCACGAAGACCCGTTCCAAGACAAACATAGCCAGCTATTCCTGCTCTGTGAGATATCAGGCTTAGTTTGTTTGTTAGTAGTTCTGAGTTCATCTCATTTTGAGTTCTGCTAATAGGATTGATTATTAGTTAAAAATAGATTCTTTTTGTACTCAAAGTGAATAGGAAAATCATGGAATGGTGCATGGTTATATTTCATAATAAGAAATATTTTGATTGATTCTTTGTTCTGTGTTGTAAAAGCACTAACATTTTCTAGTATAGCATCTGGTAAAACCAATTCAACTCATACTTACTAAAGAAAATAAAATCTATTTGTTGATAGGAATTTTTATATGAAATGGACAAGTAAAGGTAGGTTAAAAGTTAATGGAAAAGAGAGAAATCTTAATGTGTTTTTATTTTAATTAAAATATAATTTTTTTATAATCCGTATGAATACAAACATTAATATGTAGTTACTGACATAAAATTTAAATATTCTATCTGGAGAATAGTACTAAAAACATTTGAAAACTAATTCTTTTATCCTGTAAGAATTAATGATGTGGACGATTATATATATATATATATATATATATATATATATATATATATATATATATATATATATATATGTAAACAATAGTTTCTGAAGAATGTTTGGTGAACATCAACTCAATGAGATTGAATAGGGGAGCATATGTTAGATGTCAGCCGTAATAAATGGAAGACTTCATTGTACATTGGATTTCTCTCATAGAGCCAAGTTAATGAAAGTAAAATATATTATTTCAACCAAAACAAAAGTAATAAATGTCTAAAGTATATGTCTCATGTATTATTATAATCAACATATAGGAATGAGTATGTCAAACAATAGTTTAGTACAATTTATCAAACCATTCCATTTAAAAGAAAATTATGTTTTTTAATGTTCTTTCCATCTTCCCTTGCCAAAAAGGATCAAACTTTGTCTATTTTTAGATTTTAATATTTGTTGGTTCGTACGTTACACTGACCATAGACATTATATTCCCATCAAAGGAAAGAAAAACAAAGACAGCTCTCAAATAAGAAATCATCATGAAATTAAGATGTATAGGGGATCGAATCTTGAAAATAACAGTGAAACTCAAGATTTGGGTCATCCTATGATCTAATACATGTTGGCAGATATGATTAACCTATATGACAATCCTATTGGCACAAGTCTCCACAACTACACTACGGACTTGGTTTTCTTTGCATTAGAATACTAGTGAAAAACAAAATCAAAGAATGGAAAGTTAAATTATTTGAATTGAAAAGAAAAAAATTAAAAGAGAAACTTTATAGTAAATTATATTAATATAATAAAATAAACTTTTGCATGTTTTGGAAAGTAACTTCTTAATTTTTTAAAAATAATTTAATATAAAAGTAATTTTTAAAATATAAATTAGAGTTAGTATAAATTTGAAATTAAAATAAAAAATATTAATAAATATTAATAAAAAAATAAAATTTATATTTCAAAATATAGAAATAAATTATTTTATAAAATACAAAATTTAAATTAATTAATTATATTTTCTTTACTATTTTAATATTTTATTTTAATTAGTTATTCTATTATACTTTGATAACATATATTAATAAAATATTGAATTAACTTTTTTTTTATTTTTATTATTATTTTTATTATACAAAGATGTGCATTAATAAAATATAAAATTATTTTAATTATTATTTTATTATAATATAAAACATAAAAAAATAATATATATATATATATAACAGAAAAGAATAATATATGTACTAAATAATAAATTTAATTAATTATATGTTAAATATAATCAATATGTTTAATTATGTATAGTTTATTCCCAAATCATTTTATTATTTCATGGTGAAAAGTTTTTCATTTAAAAAGTAAACCGTCTTTTATGTTTTCATTTTTCTTTTTTACATTTTCTCTAAACATATCTAAAGAGTGGATCAATAGATCCAAATAAATTATTAGATTAACACATTATCACTCTAATTTCAAAGGGCACTGCAAGTGTGTTAATATCAATATCCTGACCCTTGTATAAGTTTAAAGCACCTCTAGTACTTGTTTTGTGTGAAATTCAACTTAACTACACTGTTATTCTCTCTCTCTCAGCAGTATGCTATGTTTTGCAATTTGCAAATCCAAATATTAACATAGAAAATACCTACAAAAACAGTGTTTTTTCTGACTCCTGCTTAACATGCGTTCAGAATGCTTGACCTGTGTGCCTTTTGGACCATCTCTCTCCTTTACTTGAACCACCTAACTACTCTTACTTCATCTCAGCTACCCAACAAACCCTATCCCTATTTTATTTATATATATATATAATGTGAATTTTGAATAAATATTTTACTTGAGATGATGTATATCAAATATTCGCAAAATATACGTTGGAAAATAAGAGACTACTAGAAACAAAATAAGATAAGAAAGAGAAAAAAAAGAATCTGAGGTTTGACATACGACAATTTTAATATTTTTAATTTATATAAAATAAATCATTATCTTGTGTTTCCTCACCTTAAGAAAACTGTCAATTTTTAAACTAAAAAAAATATGATCCTATATTTCAAAAAGAGTATATTATAACCTTTTTTTCAAGAAACTCTGACAAAGTTACTGCAGCTAAAGGTTCAAGTCAGTACATGACATAGGACTAAAGGCGGACACACAATTAATGACATACTTTTTCCATTTTAAAATAAGTACTTTTAGATATTTTATCTAAATGTGTATTTGTTAAATATTATTAATTAATATATTATAAATAAAATTAATAAATATATAGAAAATATAAATAAAAAAGGATTTGATAACATTAATAGAAATGTTAATGACATATAGAGTATATTTGGCTAAGTATATATTAAACAGGTGTTTTATTATCATAGGAAAAGTAAGGTGTTTTACTTTTTTTAATAAATTAAGATGTTTGTCACTAAAACATTGGGAGACATAAAATATTTCTTAGCCACATTAACTATAGCAGTATTTATTTTAATATATTCATTTTTATAAAAGTATTTCGTAGGATAATTAGATGCAATTATGACAAGAGTATTTGATAAAATAAATTAGATGTAATGTATATAAATTAGATTTATCTTTCAATAAAATTTGAAGGTGCGATTGAAATAAACCATTGAATATTCTTACGGGTTAGGTTTTGATGAATTTATATAAATTAATTTGGTTCATGAAAAAAAAACAATAAAATGAGAAATAAGAATAATAAAATGAGTTTATTTTATTTAATATTTAAATATTCATCTTGTTAATGTTCGGCTGACTTTATTTTTGAAAGATAGGAAACTTATATGTTCAAAGATACTGAGGTTGTTGTTAAATTATAACTATCGTGATTTTTTATATTTTTTTAATGTATATTTATACAAAGAACTTAATTAATTTTTATGAGTTATTATATTGTAATAGTTAAAACTACTTATTTTTATTGATTATATTATTACATTTGTTGAAGTAATAAAAATTTGAAGACTTGAGAATAGGAAAATTATTATTTGAAAGTTATTAATTCAATTAGTAAGTGATACATGGAAAAAAAATGAATCAAACACTTTTGAATTCACTTAAGAGATCATGATATGAGAAATTTGTTAGTGCATGATTCTCAACATAAGAGCGTTGAAAAAAACATTCAACTTCAAGTTTTACATCTACTTACTTACTTTTTATACTTCAAATATGTTGGAGTAGTTAATTTTCAAACAATATATATTTATATTTCTTCTCATGATATTGTCTTATACTTTTATGCTTCAGTTTTGGTTGAAGTGATTGTTCAATTTTAGAAGATATTTTGAAAACTATAAATCTAAAGTTGAACAATCAACAAATTTCATATTATACATAATATTTGATCCTTTACTCATATTTGTGTCACTTATTTTTAGTGAAAATCATGTGTTAAAAAAAGTATGGGATTAATCTTTTTAGATTATGACTTAGGATATTATCACTAAGAAATTAGAATTTTAGTAAACTAAGTGTTTGAATGAAATATTATGAAATAAATTGTATTAGAAATCTTAATAGTTAGTAAGTTGAGTTTATGAAATTCAACTCCAATGATTTTCATCAACCATTTTGTACACTAGAATTTAAAAAAAAAAATTATGAAAATTTGTTTACCCTGTTTGTGTTAATGTTAGGATTGTAGGTAGTTTATTTATATCCATCTCCAATTCAAAGTTTTGTAGTCTTTAATAGTAGGTGTTCAAACAGTCTAGATGAATGCAAATTAGAAACCATTTGATTTATCAACTATACTACATCAAATGGTACATTTTCCAGATGTTAATAAGTTTTATGGTATAATTACCCGGAATTTGTCTCTAATTTAGGCAATTTGTCCAACATTAACTAGTTTCGATTTTATTTTTCTATTATTTTGTTACTTAATTTTATTGCTCTTCAATTCTTGTAAATAACTTCATTTTGTGTCTAACTTGCTTTTTCTAGTGTATTCTTAATTTTTTAGAGGTCTGAACTAATAATTATTTTCAATCTTGAAATTGGAAAAAACAACTCAAAAGGACAACAATAAATGAAGGGGGCAAAGTAAAGAGGGCATGGAAGTAAGTCAAGACGCAAAATTTTCTCAATCCATACCTATCTCTTTATTTGATTAGGAGGAAGAGTATATGACAAAAAAAAAAAGCTTAACAGAAGTAACAAATATTTTTATGCTGTTGAGGGCTATTCCACTTTTTATAATCCCTATGCTCTAACAATATTGTTAGGTCAGTGATGAATGGTACAAATATAAAGAGAAAATTCACTTTGATTTACCTAGTTTAGAATAACTAGTTTCATAGTCTTTGGTGAAAATTCCTACATCCACTTACCCACTTTCCTGGAGATACATTCCATTGTGAATATTTACCATGTAGACAATGCCATTTATTTAAGCCTATTCCGTTCTTATTGGTAAAAAATGCAAAGACTTGACTACATTATTTTCTAGAAAATAATCTCAGAAAATAATCTCATTGTACGGTTGGATGTAGTCTCCATGTTTATGAAAAAAATACATCTCTTAATCTAAGGTTAACATTCTTCATTCTACAAGAGGATGATTAGTCTTTGAGTCAAGCATGGGATACATATAAGATATTATTTAGAAAAACTCTTACTCATGACTATAATGAGAAACCGAAATAAAAATTTTCTTAGGAAGGATTGGGGCAACAAACCAAATATATATTTGATATCTTGCAAAATGATTAAATGAAAGATGCTTAGTGAAGTTTATGAGTTGATATATCAAATATATATTTGATATCATTTTTTATTACAAATGAATATTGATTGATAGGTTGAGTAGAACATTATGGCACTGTTTCGCTCTCATTAGAATCAAGGGAAAAAAATAAAAATTGAAGAGTTAAGTATAAATTACACCATTTTACTTTGTTAGATGTACTTTCATATAACTTAATTGGCATGCATGTGTATGATCATGTAAAGTTATGAGTTCATATTAAGTAATGGTGAAAGGTAAGCACTCTGAAAAAGTTTAAAAAAAAAAAAAATACATAGTGTTGCCACATGAAAGTGTTTAATTGATTTGATTTGTTGTAATTTTTAGTTGGTTATTTTTTTAAGTTGGTTAACTTTGTGTTTATATATATGTCGTACAGAAATAGGAAACCATATATGTGCCATATTTTTCATTTGAGGAACGTCATCAAACACACATAGATTTATTTGACATGCACTTTTTTTTTCATAAATAGTTTTGAATAATATTTGTAGTGCTATGATCTTTTAATTCATTGCTTAAAACAGCAGATATCCTTTCTATTGAAAGAAAATTTAATGATTTGAGAATGACAATTTGCTTCATTCATACTCTCTACTTCTCCCATAATTATAATGTATCATTATTAGGTTGGTTGAATACTTAGGTTATCATAATGCATATATGTGTAAACATTGATATATAAAGTTTGTATTGATATAAATTAATTTGTCTCACAATGAATAGGAATTGAGAAAATAGGTATAGAGAAGCACACAAAAAGGATGATGAAAGCATCTTTATCCAATAACTTAGCTATGGAGATGGATTTCCCTTAGCAGGTAGCATTTTGGTTGAGGATGGGTGGGGCAGGGTGATGGAGAGTGTGTTTGAAACAGACTTGGCAGCGGGCTCACCTTTGCTTTCAAGTGCTTTTTTCGGAATGAATGGGTACGGCTTGAAAGTGATATTAAAAAAGAGTGCAATCTGGATCTCTGTAAATTCGATTGGTTTGGTTTGAAAGGACAACCAAAAAGATAATACTATTAAGAAGGAAGGCTAGACATCATGACTGAAGCTTTTGTCCTTTTGCAATCTCATCTATGTCTGATGATGTATCTTCTTCCTGGCGTTAACTATGAGAGTATAAGAGTGTGTGTGTGTGGAATGTTACCAATGTATCCACTCAGTTTAGTTTTAACTTTCTAGAAATTTGGGAGCTTTGTTCAAATTGGAATGGCCAAAATTTTAAGACGGAAGGTATGTGCCACTTATATATATATTCTTATATATATCATATTTATATGTGTTTAAATGATTATTGCATCATTATATCAACTACTTCTATTTGTTTCCTTCTTCTATAATAGTTATGCTTTTGCTTTTTTTCCTGAAAATTATGATAAATTAATAAATATCTTAGTAGTATTATGTTTTTGTCTTGGAAAAACAACTATGTCTGTTGTAATGGTCATTTTGATTCATTGTTCTTGCTATTTATTTATTTTTTGCAGAATCTCTTCCTTTTAAAGTTAGTTAAAACTGAACAGTGAAATTAACAAATATTTATAAAATTTTAAACTTATTTAAGGTGATTTAATATAGAATTGGAACTTATTTTAACTTTATTCTTGGTCATCACATCCTTAAAATTTTATTATTCCTGTGTAAAAGTCATGTAATAAAGTTCCTAATTTGATTTTAAGTATCCTTAACATTATGTTTCATTATTCTTCACTTATATTTTTATGTAATTATTTTTTTTAATTTCCATTTTTCTTTACACTTATTTTTGTTTCTATTACAACGGAAAGCAAAATTATAAAGAAACAAAAAAAATGTCAAATG